>Ga0307512_10001237_pt1 | contig 36916 bp, 36 predicted proteins | sample 14_EM_MG_FD_200267 | JGI IMG/M metagenome (GOLD analysis project Ga0307512, IMG submission 200267) | Populus trichocarpa ectomycorrhiza microbial communities from riparian zone in the Pacific Northwest, United States - 14_EM | ecosystem: Host-associated > Plants > Roots > Unclassified | place...
CCCCCCCATACAGCACTCCTTGCTTGAATGGATGCCCCCTGCTGGGCTAGGCGCTTCTTACTCCCTGTCAGTGCACCTCTGCCTGGATTTGTACTCCTGTATTATATTCTGCACTCTGTACTGCCTCATTCAGTTCTCCTCCTCTAATATACATGCATCTCCACTGGGATGGACTCTCCTCAATCACTGTTGGTGCTTGTTGGCCTGGACTTGCACTCCTCCATTTCATTCCACACTCCTCCATTATCTTCTATACTTTCCTTTTCTACCCAGCACTCCCCATCTAACACTCCTCTTTTACTAGTAGTTGCTCCCCTTTATCACCCAAATATATCATATTCCTTTTCAAATTCCATTTAACTGGCAGCTAGTTAACATCTCATTCCACCTTTGTCAGATATCACAAATCAACCCAAATAACATTGACATTCAATTTCACCCCCTTGCCAGATATGAATCCTTCGCAACTACAAAGTGCACCTCCAGCTTCATTCCACCAACCTGGAATTGAAAATTCCACTGTTCATCTGCCCGGATATAACCAAAGCAGGCGCAGATGAAATTGATAACACGTTGAATTGATATGATTTAATCACTTTGTAACATAATTGTTTAGATATACCTGCTTGTGTATTGGTGAATCAGTCTCCTATTTTTTGGTTACTTAATGTAGTCAGGCCAAAAATGCATTGTTGATAAAGATGTTAGCTAGTATAATAAGATTCAGAAGCTAATAATAAACAATAATCCTTGGATCATATTTACTGTCCAGGAATAGGCAAAGATTGTGTGCATCAAGACAGTGTTGGATAACACCAATGATCTGCCAAATGAATATCTGCAACAGCTCTGGCATCTGTAAGTATCAGTTTAGGATTCCCACATTGGTTGGGTGAGAGTCCCAGCTGCTTCGCAAATTCTCTCTGGCACTCCCATGGGGTTCCAACTTATCATAATCAGTTGTATCATACTCTGGTACCAGTCATTAGAAATTTATATTACTCCAAATGCTATCTAGAATACCTTTCTGGGATCTAATTCTATTCTGAATATAACACTTTTAAGTCAGTACACTACCTCCTGTCATACACTGCTGGATGCTTAAAGTGACTATAATGTATTTTGCTGATATCCTAAGTACAGCACCAAGTATGCATCCTGGTACACATCCAAGTACACTCTCAAGAACATTACTGAGTCTGGTTGCCAGTACTCTCAAAATTGTACTTGATAGTATACCCCCAAACTGCTGGACTGTAATATTCCATACGAACTTATAAATACACCCCAACGTATCCTTCAAACTACACATCTCAGTCACACCCATGTATACTGCCATCTGTACACACTGGTTAACTTCTGAGTACACTCCCAAGCATGCTCCCAATTGCACTCCATGGATCACTTCTAGCCTTCTAGACTTTTGACTTCTAAATACCCTTTCATGAGGTATAATACACCCAATCTCACTTGACTATATTCTCTAATGTCTAGTCCTGTATACTCAATGCAGAGACTAGTAGAGTTGCTGGTGCCAGATACTGAAAGGTATAATGCAGATGACATATGGTAGACAGCATTTGATTAGCATGATGTGGTATATAGCATGAACAGTGTGGTGCGCAGTATGTATCAAATGGTATATAAGATGTGGTATGTAGTGTGTAGTGTATGGTGTATGGTGTGTGGTATGAGGTATGTGGTGTGTAACATCTGATATATAGCAAGTGGTGTGTGGCATGTTCCATATAGTGTGTGGCATATAGCATGTGGCATCTAATGTGTGGCAAATGATATCTGGCATATAGCATATGGCAGGTGGCAGGTGTTGAATGCTATATGCTATGTAGTATGTCCAATGTAACATGTGGTAATTAGTGTGAGGTATGTGAAGTGTATTGAGTATTGTACACTGTGTGTCAGGCGCCACATATGATGGGGTTTGAGTTTGTGTTGCATATAGCGTGTGCTGTGTAGTATATGCTGTATGCTGTAGACTGTGTGACTTGTGATAGGTGGCTTCAGGTGTGTGATGTCTGGAGTGTAAAATGTGAGATGTAATACATGGCATGTGGAGTGTGTTGTATGACATATCGTGGGTAGTGTGTGGCATATGGGGTATAGTGTATGGCTTGTGCCATGTGAGTGTGACATGTGGCTAGTGGTATGCTGTGTGTAGCATGGAGTAGGTGGCTTGTCATGTAAATGATACAGAGTGTGGTATATGGGGTCAAACATGTGCAATAATGTGTCTGATATGTGGTGCATGGAGCATTCAATATCGGGTAAAGCATACATTATGTACTATTTCATGTGTGGCATATAATGTGTAGTATGTGGTGTATGACATATCATATATAGCATGTTGCATCCAGTGTGTAGTGTATGGTGTGTGTCATGTGGGGGACAGCATATATGAGCAAAATGTACATCAGTCAGAAAGCCGCACTCAAACCTCCCAGACATTCCACTTGACCTCCCCAGTGCTTCTCAGTACTTCAAAATTCTCCCAGGCCCTGCAAGAGCTAAGCAAAGCGCTCTCAGCCTGTGCACGAGCAACCTCAGGTGCCCTTGAAAGGATCTGCAGGTATGGACGTGCCTTCAGGATGCTCCTATATTTGACTTATAGGAGTGTGAAATTGAGAGGCAACTGAGACTTTGACACAGGGATGCGGGAGACTTCGAGAGCAGGTGAGACCTCTGGGAAACTCTCCGTGACACTTGGTGCCATATGCTCACTGCAGTGGTTCTGAGGGTTCCATAACCACAAGGCATTTTGTCAATCACAGTTGTCTTTGTTACAGTCACAAGATTTGTTACATCGTAATATGGCATGTATTATCTATCTAACTCACTCTGTATACATACATATGGTCAATCTTGCTGCAGACAGTACATGAGTGCAATCAGAGGAGAACCTGGAGATGCCGATTGAGTAAATTTCACAGTGGACTTGGAGGCCATTGTAGCAAGAAAATCCTTTTCTCACCACCACCACCATTAAGTTTGGCAGGGAACAGCCTTCATTGGGCATATAGAGATACAGGGATAATGGAGCGGTGCAGAGATACAGGGAAAATAGTGATTCACCGAGCAACAGGGAGTCGAAAGACATCATCTCATTATACGAACTCCATTCGAATACCATGTGAGCTCTGCCCTTTAGCTACACAGTGATCGCGTACACTTACCAATGTACTTGGAGTCCATGATTGAGCTTGGTTGGAGATGCCCTAGGAGGCAGAGAACACGTGGGTTGGGAGATACAGGTAGAGCCCATGATCCATAGAGATCGGAAGAATATTGGAAGGTTGTTGTCCTAGAGGCAGTTGATCTGGAGGCAGTTGATCGGGAGGCAGTTGTGCGGGAGGCAGTTGATTTCGAGGCGGTTGATCTGGAGGCAGTTGATCTGGAGGCGGTGGATCTGGAGGCGGTTGATCTGGAGGCGGTTGATCTGGGGGTGTTTGATCTGGAAGCGGTTGATCTGGGAGCAGTCGATCTCGAGGCACTCAATCTGGCGGTGGTCGATCTGGAGGCGGTTGATCTGGAAGCAGTTGATCTGGAGGCCTTTGATCTGAAGGCATTTGGTCTGGAGGAGTTTGATCTGGAGGCGTGTGATCTGGAGGAGTTTGTTCCGGAGGCAGTTGATCTGGAGGTGGTTGACCTGGAGGCAGTCAATCTGGAGGCGGTCAATCTGAAGGCAGTCGATCTGGCAGCCGTCAATCTGGAGGCAGTTGCTCTGGAGGCAGTTGATGAGGAGGAAGGCTCGACAGGAGCTGAGACTCTATTCGGTGGTAAACTTGCAATAGAGGGAATGGACAGACTTGAGTTCATCAAGGTCCGCTGAGAGATGAGTGACTGGCAGGAAGCAGGAGTCAATTGATCAACTGATGATGCAGTACTCGGTGTATGCAGTACACAGTATATGCTGTACTTGGTGTTAACACATTATCATGGCATGGAGAGATAGAGAGGGATGACTTAACTATGCATTGTTAGCTGATAGTAGAGTGGAGGACAATAAAGAGAGAGACGCGAGGAGATTGGTATTAATTATAAGAAACAGGGACTTAAGGGAATTTTGTGTTCAGGACAATGTACCAATCCTAATACATTAGGTACAACCACTGATTCGGCAGGTTGTAACACCAATATGTGGTCTTCTAAACCAAAGCAGGCAAGTTGGATTGCAGATGCCTTGTATCCACTCATATCCTGCATATTGTTACCGTCTGCATTCCTCATCTTTCTTTCTCTTGCACCACTGTAACATCATTGCAGAGCACAAAGTGAATTCATCCCTGTCTATCTCTCCAATCTATGATTGTGAGGGAACTCTGAATACATAACAATCTGAGAACCGAATAATCCGAGTGGAGAATAATCCGAGTACAGCATACACCGAGTACCACAGTATGCACTGACGATTGTCTGATTGCCCTTCATTATCACGATGATGAGTAAACTGTGGAATGTAGCATGAGCTTCCGGCATGTCTCCCTGCAAGATTGACTACCTCGAGCCCGCTCTCCATGAGAGCTCAAAGGAAATGTCACCTTATCACACTCCCACTGTTTCGAGTTAACTATCTGATGGATACAGTCCCTGTACCGGGCGCGCTTACCGTTAACAGCCTCCAAGTACTCCTCAAATCTCCGCTCGATCACTCCCGCCAAAAGCTTCTCCATACTCGCTTGATCATGGCCTCAGAGTGCATTTCACAGTTCACTCAATGATGGCCTCCAAGTCTATATCCAAAGTTGCTCAATTATGGCCTCCAGGTGCGCACAATCATAGCCAATCCAAGTGCATCTGCAAACTCACTCGATCGCGGCATCAGAGTGCATATCCATGTTCGCTCGGTCACATCCCCCAAGTGGATCACCACATTCCCTTTACGATGGACTCCGAGTGTATCTGTGAGTTCACTCGATTGTCATCTTTAGGCTCACCTCGTATTGCTCTGAAGCACCTTCTGCAGCCAGTCCAGATATGTCATGTGTAGATGGGTAGCTATATAGATACATAGATTCATAGATATGTGGATAAGAATACACATTGAATACTGGAGTTCGAAAAATCGTTGAATGATAAGAAGTAGCTATGATTTCGAAACGCACCAGCAGCATTCCCAACAAGGATGAAGTTTTTCTCAGACTGCTGTTCAGTAATTTGAGGTGTTCCCAGGTTTGTTGTCGGTGCATTCAGATGCTACCAGGCTGGTCATTGGCACTCCCTGGATCATTCCTTGCGCTCACCGATGCTCCCCAGGTTGTTACCAGACCTCCTTTATTCATGCAGAGTTTTTGCCAGTGCTCCCAGGAGCACCAGTCAGCCATTGCATCAGTCCGGTAAACTCTGGAATTTGACCACCCTGGCATTCTGGTCCAACAACTCCCAGGCACTCCTGGAGGCTTCCGGTAACAAAAATACATTATGCTGACGTATAGTAGCCAAAATCTAATTGTCAATCTAAATCATAGTCTTCACCTCATCTTCAGGATAGCCACCAGCCACAGCAACATAATCCCACTGTACTACAGAGTCATGATGTTAGCAATCCCAGCTATATATCATACTAGAAAGGTTAATAATCAAATTCTGCAAAAAGTAGATCTAAGACTGAGATTCCTAAGCAGAATGTACTACCTTCATCACATTGATTACAGAAGGATATATGTGCACTCCATTCAAGATTGATGGTGATTATGGTAATGGTAATGGTAATGATAATGGTAATGGTAATGATAATGGTAATGGTAATGATAATGGTAATGGTAATGGTAATGATAGTGAAAGCACTTAGTTAAGAAGATTGGCTATTTCGATCTCAATATCAAAGTGTTAACAGATATTAAATTGGCTATCATTTTGTGTTACAACTAACCTCTAAAGCAGCCACTTATGATACTTTCGATGAGTGTGTCAGCATCAGAGAAGTCTTCTCCCTGTCTATACTACTTGAGATCCATCGACTGCCAACAATATATTGTTACATGGTATGAGATAAAGATGTAATGACCTGTCTGTGGATAACAATGAAGTATATATAATATAGGGGTGCAATGGAAGCTTGCTATAAGATACAGATCTATATGTATATATGTAGTACAGTCAATAGTCAATGTGCAATTCTGCCAATACTCAGAGGCAGGTGCCAATAGCATTATCAATAACATTACCAACATTAGCTCCAACACTGATATATCATTAACTGAATTTGAATGCTCTATGAAATGCTTAATATGAAAATATGAGAAGAAACACCATATAATGCCAACAAATTGATAAGATACAGAGTTAGTGACAATATACTAATTGCTAAAATGACACTAACTAATTGAGTTGAAACTAACTAATTAATATAAAAATAATTGATGATAGAGTAGAATATAGTAAGAGTGATATTGAAGAGCTAGGCTAAGATGATACAAATCAGATCCATATTCAACTGAGTGTGACATAGTGTATTCTACGACAACATCTGAGTAGGCCATAAGTGGTAATCACACGGTCATTCAAAGATAGTTCAATCCATTCTCTTGCCTGAAAGCTTTCCTCTAGATATAGAGGTATATAGTAGTACAATTGGTATATTGTAGGTGAATGATATCTTTTGTATATATATATTTGCCATTCTTCTAGGTATGCACATTGCATACTTTGTATATTATACTCAGTTTTAATATATATGTGTTTTCTTACCACACATCATTGGCAAAATTGCAAATTGACTACAGGCTGTGCTAGGTGTACATGCACCGATGCATGACTTATTGCAAGGTTCGTGCAGACCCCTGCATCATACACAGGCTATAGTGATTGATAGTCAATTTACAGAGATGTGCGCATTGGTGTATGGACCTGTATTCAGTGGGCGGCCAAATATGGATGTACACCTACGATTACTACCTGGAGTCTTCACTCTTATACCAGTACTGTGCACACGATTGCTGTGTGTCCACTTTATAGCCTGTTGGCGCTTTCGAGCCTGCTTGAGAGTCTGCTTGAATGCAGGTTTGAAAGCCAGCTTGGTAGCGTGTTTGATAGCCTGCTTGGGAACCTGCTTGGGAGCCTACCTGAATGCATGCATGAGAGTGCCACACTTGAGAGCAGTTCTTGAGAGAGCTGTACTTAAGAGCCATGCTTGAGACAGCTGCATATCAGGTGGAGTACAGTGTTCCACAGGAAGGTTCTGGCTGACAGAAAATTCTAAGTGTGTGGCAGGTTTAATGCTGACTTTGACATAGCCAACCTACATAACTGTGTGCTTTCAGTACCATCACTGTCACCATCACCAACACCATCATTTTCACCATCACCATCACCATCACCAACATGACCATCAGCTCTTCACTGAATGCACCCACATAGGCCCAAAATCAATGTGAAACTGGCTGCAAATTCCAAAGAGAAAACTGCATCAGAGATCTGCTCTCCCCATGATTCAATTGTCTACATTTGCGGCAGAATCTGAAGCTCCTGCTGTCAACACCATGAGGTTGAGCCATTGTGAGATCTTGTAATGGTGGCTGGGCTAAAGATAAGGTTCAGACTACCATATTGATGTATAGTATAATATCAGCCAATATACACTGTGTACGACCTACCACATTCCACCTGGCACACACCACCTGCCGCCTGCTCAAGACTGCCAGCCATACCCCACGAACCGTATCCCTCTTAGTGCCTGCCATCATTCCTGCAAGTGGCTGGTTACTGAAGTGTATGCTGGGAAGTGTACTTGAGAGTTTCTCAGAGGTGTACTGTGGAGTATCTTGGGAGCTTACTGAGTAGTGTATATCCAAACTGGCTGGGAGTGTGTCATCAAGAGAAATTGGGAGTGTACTTGGGAGCATGCTCAGGAGTTAACTTGGGAGCATCTTCTGAGATTGCTTCGGTGCATATAGTTATGCAGGCGGAGAGAGTGGAATCAAATGCAATTGGGAGTGGCATGAAGAACATGCCCGGGAGTGTGCATGAGGATGTACCCCACAGAGCACTGCATCAGCAAAATGTAACATGTTTTTGAAGTCATATTTGAACAACTCAGTAACTCTGAACAGCCACACAGATCCTTCCTGATGCTCCAAGATGTTCCCAGAGAGGCTGTATGCAATGCGATGTGCTCTCAGGCGCTCCAAGACTACTTCACCAGTGCTTCTCAATGCTCCAGAAGTTGTGGAACAGAATACAAGAATACCCTGAAGAGTGTATAGTTGACTTCAAAATACTACAAGATCAAACTATTAGGATGTGCAAATTTCAGAGCTATTGGGAGTATTGGCCACATCTCCAGAGTACTCCAGCGCACCTCCAACCTGAAGCGATGCTCTCCAGGAGTGATTATTATGATGATTATATCAAATAGTACAATTCAATTAACTATCTTCCTCCTGCAAATCTTGATGCAGGTGTTACTACTTGATATACAGTCCAGTAAGTATCTAAATCGACATGATGATTTACGAACCATATGATATCGATGCTATATGATACAGCATTCTTTGACAGTGGATGTGCCAGTCTGACAATTGCCCCGATAGGTTCATCATGCATCATATCTGTCCGTTTGGCAACCCAGATGAGCCAATCAACACAATCTACCCAACCATGTGGATCTTTGTACTGTGTTGGAATCACCACCACATATTCATGACCAGGAGGATGTAACATCCATCTTTGAGTGTTCTGGCATGTCTTGGAAATTTTCAATATTGAATTTCTGGCTGACAGGCGCACCTGAAATAGGAGAATCTGATTTGGTCGAGTCCAGAAAGCGTATAACACAGAATCAAGTGGGATTCAGCTGTGACAGGTGTTATCGAGGTCCCTCTCTGAATATAGGACCTAGATGCTACGGGATTCACGCACGATCCCTTGGGTGGTATTTGTATATTCTACCTTGCAATCAAGTCCCAGACACCCAACAGATGTAGGGCTGCGAGATAGTTAACAGTACTACAACAGCCCATTCTGAAGTGAAATGGATATACTGGCTTTGACTAAATTCAGATTATATCCAAGCACCAGTATACTCATGATGTATCCCCAGTCCTCTTTAATGTTTGGAAGGAATAGCTGTCCACAGTTGGGAATTCCGATGGCTTCTGTTGCATTTCTGAGTGAGGTTAGTTTGATACTTCTGCACACTCCACAGACATGAGTTTCTCACAGATGCCGTAACGTTTGTGATACAAGGCGGCAAAATGGCTCTTCCTAACATTGCTGGAGGCATGAAAGATTGGCAATGTGGATATTCCACCATTTATCAGTGTCGGATGGTGCAATGAAAACATTTGCAGAGTCAATACTATACCAGCATTGAAGGGCAAGACATGACAGTGTCTCCTCCCTATAGTCAAGGCCGGTACACTGGTCATTGTGCTTGAGTAACAGTCGACTGCATTTGACCTTGATGGAAGATCGATCTGCCTCTTTCATATTGCCGACATGTAGCAGTTCTGAAATACTGATTGTGAAATCGTGGCCAGATCCCAATCGAGGCTTTGACTCTGATATATGGCTCACAAGGTGAATCTTTGGACATCCAGAATTTAGTACATGCTGTTCAACGTTTTTCCAGAGCTCTAGATCACGAACTGCCGGCCATCAAGCTTCGAATATGATCAAGCACAGATACAGTTCCTTCTTGCAATCCGTGTAGTGTTAGCAACTGGTCCGGGTAACCTGCCAACCATCCAGGTTTGGACCTTGAAATCAGGTCATTTCAGTTCCAGACCCGTCCAAAAACCTGACCCGCTGCCCCTTGGCAGGCCAAACCTGCACCCATACCCGTCAACCCGCAGGTTCTGCCAGGGTTGGCTAGACCCATAGGTTCCAATCTCCGGTTCTGCGTGTCAGATTTCGCTATTTATTGTCGCATTCACATATGCAATTGTCAATCGCAAAATATTGACATTGCTACATCACTGTTTGCCTTTAATGTAATGGCCAACTTGATGATCAAAACGAACACAGACACGCGCCCTACCACATGCCGGAAATGAGCGTCAACGGAGCGTCAATGATTGTTGTTAGTGTATTCTGGGTAATCTGGGGGGCAACAGGTTGTACACTGTCATATACGAAGTATTGGCAGCGTTTAAAGTTCAAAGAGAAAGCGACACGCTCCCTACCTGTAACGGCACGGCGGCACGTGACCTGTCCAGGGGCGGGTAACACTCGCTTTCTATAGTTGGCTCGGCACAAGCCTTATATCTCTATGGATAATCTTACCTTTATACTACTCAACAATATTGACATCCACGTGTGCAACCATATCTACTGATATTCCTTCCTATGAGGCCATACGCAGGCGTATGCCTTTAGACTATTATCGCTCTTACAATTTCAGATACGTTTTGCATACGGGATTTCATGACCTACCCCTTTCCAACACGTCATGACACGCAATTTACATACGAGATATCATTCAGATTTGAGAGCACTGATTGCATCAGCAAAGTGACTTCATATATCTATCGAATTGAGGTTAACGGTAACAGAGACAACTTCATGCGAATTCCAGAGTCCAATCGGCCAGAGACGCGTCACGACACTGAAGAACAAGAAATTGTCCGCATTTGGCAGCGACAGATTGCAAAAGCAAAGAGGCATGATATGTACACCCAATTGAGGTTGACAATTACAGAGATAATTCTTAGTGGATTCAAAGCTAACCGGCCAGCAGATGCGTCAGCGACCAAGTCAGTCGAAGTCAATTGCAACGAATTTATCATACGAGAACTCGAAGGCTATCAATCGCTATATCAATGATATTCGATAAGTTGCCTTCCAATTGAGTCAATTGACGATTACAGGGAGAATGCCAGAGCCCATACGTCCATAAGGGTCACGTCACCGCCCATGCCGAAGCTGGCCAGTCTCCAACAGCGGTTTACCAATCACAAGCGATGCACGTCGATCCACATCGCCGACGGCAGTTGATATCCCGATCGCCTTCTACACCACTGGATGGAGTCATTTATGTTACGGAAGCTGCGAAGAAGCGTAACCAGGCACATACCTCGAACGAAGTGCACCAACGGAGGATCAGGGAGGATTTTCGCAATATGCATGATTCACAACTAGCGATGCCACCGATGGCAGTTCCAATCGCAATTACTTTCTGCAAGAGTCATTGGAATTATCTACATTATGGATGATGTTAGGAGTTTACTGCTGCGGCTACGGAAGTCGTACAAGGCTATATACGGTCAGCATATTAATGAATCAACTATGATTAATGATATGATTACTGATATGATTACCGGCATCATTTGTCTATCGATGGGCGCGGTTGAAGATAGTGGTGCAGCGATCGCAGATCGTGTGGTAGCTCCATAAGGGAAGTACAATAACCCGGAATGTTCTAAAGTGACTAGCAGATACAATTCGTGATTACCTTTGTCAAATATCACCTTTGTCAATCATCACCTTGGTCAATTGTCACCTTTGACACCTGATTGGACGACCGAATCGGATCGTTGTGAGGAGAGAGAGCCATCTGCGCCAACTCTATTCAATTTCATCAAACATACGCCAACAAGCGAATATGGATATGTGCCCGTATGATGGCATACGAAGAGGGTTTTCAGGAATACAACGTAGATGGTTTTTATTTTGTAGCCGGGATTCTCAGGATCCATGGGGCTACTGGATGGACCGTCTGGGCACTCTCAGGAGACCAGCAGATTCAGCATTTATTTAAGGCGCGCAGAGGTTCAATTGATGTGTCGTATCCCCACGTAGGAATGGACTGTATTTGGTTGTCAGTCAGTCCCAATTGGGTGTGACAAGTACGTGATTCCCTGAATGAGCTTAGTAGTACAAGTGGTGACAGCTGCAGTGGACGCGCTGTGAGCTGGAGAATTATCGTCGACTTGCAAAGCATTCGACTTATGGCTCTGTGAACCCCAGGGTGAGCGGAAGAGGTGGCAGTGGACCGGGCAGGCCATCAGGTATGCCCCGGGAATGTACCTGGATCACGGCTAGGGAGGAGGCGTGTGCCAAAGGAGGCAGCGCTGTTCCGGATATTTCAATACTTGGAACCACTGCCGTTGACAATCAACTGGCCAGTGAGGAAGTCGTTTGGACGTTCTTCCTAAGAGTGGGAGTTCGTATTGAGCTGCTGGGAGTGACCATGGAAAACATCTCTAGGGGTGAGATAGGCACCAGGCACTGGACGGGCAAGCAGGGAGCAGCGGTGTTAGTTGCGGCAGAAGTGCGTCCACATGGAAAGCTTTAATGACAGCTACCAGCACGCCGAGACATGAAGGGAGTACTGGATGGCGGGGCGTAGCCCTATTGTGGCGAACAGTTTTAAATCCTGGCTGCTTGGTATTCCTTCATACCGCTCCATATCTAGTACAAATTGAGAACTGACGTTTGCAGATGGAGCCGGCACAACAACAAAGATGGTGCCTACAGACAATGATGGACATATCCTGGGTATGTACGGAGATTCCGTAGAGGAATTCAGCAAAGCCAAGGCGGAGACACTCCCGCCGCATCGGTCAACTTACCAAGCAATCGACTTGGAGCCTGGCTACAATTTGCCATATGGGCGGATTACAATTGAGCGGAGTTGAGTTGAACAGAGTTTCCAGTTGAGTTGAGTTGAGTTGAGTAGAGCGGTATTCACGCAATTGCGTGGATAAAGATCTCGTGCTCAAGAGGCCGGATCACGGATTTGCATTTGGACTTAAAGATCCTATGCCATATGGACGGATCGATGAGTGGTTATTTTCTTATGATGGACGATATCTCACCGGATGGATTATGGGACTGCGATGAAGAGTAAATGGAAGACGGACATTACGGAGGTCAGTAAATTTGACCTTTAGAGGGCTTCCAGAGCTACAGGAGCAGTCACGGAATGCGGCCCATATGAGCGCAATAACGCACCGGGTGGAAACAAATGGCTGAAGACAGATCGTTTGCGAACAGATGAATTGTGGCCCGAAATAGATCGCGACTGGATCTGAATGGATGACCAGAGGTGGATGACAGGAGGTGGATGAAAGGAGATGGATCTCAGGAGACAGATCACGGGAGACGAATGACAATCAATCTCCATTCCTATATGAAGCTACAAAGTTGCAATTGAGCGCAGAATTGCAGACATACGGTGTTCCGGCGGCATGGGTCCACTGGGTGCGGTACCGAGCACTATTCACAGATGCCGAATTATGTAACTATATGCCCGAGTTTCAATGCTGAATACTATCCCGAATCAGATCCCAAGTCACAGCTACAATGCCGATACCGCACAACCTGTACAGGATCAATCTTTGGCGAAGCAATGATCTTGGAAGAGGGGGATGACAGTGCCAGATTCGCAACAACCCTTAACACGAACAATCACCGTACAGGAAGTGCAGGAACAAAGCACCGTGAAACACATTCAGCAATAAAGAAGGCTAGCAATGGTGAAAAGTGCACCCAGAGAAGTGATGGCAAACAGACCTACAGATGAATCAAGAAGCCGCATGCCCAAGTTACAATCCCGAATGAGATCCCGACTTAGTCTCTGCCTTCCCGACTCAATCTCGACAATCCTGAGATACACAGCTCCCACTTGAAATCACCTTCAGAATCAAGCATAATCAACCGATATGGCACCCGAAGATGCCGGAATGGATTAGTCATCTGTAGAACTAAAGCATACAAAAGGGGGATGACCGTACTGGAATCAAAAACTACCCAAACTACAAGCAATCACCATACCGGAAGTGCTGGGAGGAAGCACCTTGGTGCGCACTTACCAGCAGAGAATCGCCGCTGGACATTAGTTAACATGCTTACGTGGAGAAGAGTCAACCAATGCAACTGGAGATGAAACAACAAGTGAATTCAGAAAACGATGATATGGATACCCAGACAAGTGACAACAAGCACACCTGGAGAAGGAGCGGAAAGCATACCCGGAGGAAAGCCGACGAGTGTACTCACCAATTGGAGATGATAAGCGCACGGAGCACAGGGCGGATGTTAAGTGTACCTACAAGTGCACCAACTTGGAGGATGATCAGTGCGACTGCATGAGCACCGAAGAGATGATGACATGATCAAGTTCGCTTGATCTATGCCAAACGAGTGCAATTATGTCTACTGAAGTGGTTCCGAACAGGACACCGTACAACAGCATTTTGTCTACCGAAGCAGTTGTGAACAAGCCCGAAAATGATCTCCAAATGTACCGAATGGTTTACTGAACGGCATCACGAGAGACAGTCGAGACAACTATCGAGAGGAGATGACTGAGCATACCGACCAAGATCATGGCCGAGTGTCTCAATATTGGGATTGAATAAGTGGATTATCGGGAGCCCTCTACCGAAGGAACTGACTGGAATGTTTACCGAACTGGATGTGGAACGACCATACTGAGGGCTATAAGCCTGCTTGGCCGATGCTGAAGGAGGATGAATATAACTACTGACGGTCACCGTGTGAGAGCCACCGGCTGCAAGGGATGATCTCAGATACATCAAGACTGGCCGACCAAGCTATTCATGAGGGCTCGGTAGAGCGCAAATGCGCCTGGATATATATATTGCATGAATGTCCATTTCATGAGGAGAGTCCGAGATAGGTACAAGGTCGTATATGATTGACTGTCACCGATGGCTATGATACCAAGAGCAGAAGCTACAATCCATGCCGAGAAGTCAAGCCCACTTCATCCGTGCTGACTGAGCACGAGTATGACTTCCAAAGCTGCGAGAATGATAACTGATAGGCTTGGCCTGCAAAGTTGTTCACGAGGAATTGGGAGAGCTCGAGTGCTAGCACACTTGAATATATATGGTGAGTATGATCGGTTACTGGGATGCTTACAAGTTAGATATACCAATGCAATTGCCGATGGCGATGGCAATGGCAATGGCAATGGCAATGGCAATGGTGATGGCGATGATGACCAGCAGCGAGCGGAAGCCACCATCGATGCAGCCGAGTCAAGACGAGGCTCATACCATGATTGGGGATCTCACCGAGATCATTGCGTCTAATTCCGACGATGACCTACACTTGATACGTGTTACGACTGTGAGATTGGATGGTCAAATGCGGGCCATTGCGGCAGTGGAGATATGGAGGACGGTGTTACTTTGAATGTTCCTTCTTTCTCTTTCTCTTCTGTTTACTTGTTTACTTCTTTGGATCTTGGCCCAGTACAAATGGCGTCGGCACGGAATTGTACCACCTCCGGAGATAGGTCAAGTGGAGGTGGAGTTTCCCCGTGCGCCGGATCCGCCGAATTGCAACCATACGGTATTGATCGGTTGTGGGACTTACGGGTTCATACGTTGCCGTATGTTGAACAGTTGTTTGATTGTGTCCTTTCCTTTCCCACTCTTGGACGGGTTTATACAGCCCAGGGGTCTGCACCTGAAGAGGGGGAAAATGTAACGGCACGGCTGCACGTGACGTGTCCAGGGCCGGGTAACACTCCCTTTATATAGGCGGCTTGCCACAAGCCTTAGATCTCGAGCGATAATCCTATCTTTATACTACTCTACAATATTGACATCCACGTGTGCAACCGTATCTACTGATATTCCTTCCTACGAGGCCATACACTGGCGTATGCCTTTACACTACCCCATCTTGAAAATGAGCATCAATGGAGCGTCAACCATTTTTGGTCTTGCATTTTTGGTAATATGAGTGGTACTTGATCACAACCATCAATACACAAGGATATGGCAGCATTTGTGGGCGAATTTGCACAGGATATTCCCGCCACATCCTCCGGGACGATAACAACTTATTTCATTTACACAGCTACCACTAGGTGTTCTTGAGCCTTTTGACGTACAAAAACAGTCAAAATGATTTATATAGACAATCACGGCCACATCGCACTATGATTAACTATGATGCAAGGTTGACAATTGTTGACGCTCTGGTGACCCTCATTTTCAAGATGGGACAGGGAGCATGTCCTTTTCCCTTTTTCCTATAATGGCGGCCAATACTTTGTTCTTGACTGTCTGCAACCTGTTGCCGAACAGAGTACCCAAGATACATAACCAACAATCTTTAATGCACCGTTGACGCTCATCTTCAAGATGGGGCAGCGAGCATCTTGTTTCCTCTTTTTCCTATAAAGACGGCCGATATTTTGTTTACGACTGTCTCCAACCCCTTGCCCTACAGATTACCCAAGATACCCCAAGATACACGACCAACAATCGTTGACGCTGCGTTGACTCTCATTCTCGAGATGGGGCAGGGAGGGTATCGCAGTCTGTTTTGTCTGTACAGGCAGCCAAAAATGTGTTTATGACTGTCTGCAACCTATCAGCAGTGTGATTACCCAGGACACAAGACCAAACCTCGATGACACTCCGTCAATGCCCATTTCAATATATTATATAGTCAATATCTGCTGCCACCAATAATGAGATAAAAATATATTCAGACTTATTGGGTACCTTTCGGTGTGATTGAGACTTAACCCGTTGACAAAGCCGAGCCCAGTACTATTCTTGCTCAGGCCTCTCACATTCTACCAAAATTGATATATCTCGCTGAATATTACATTTCGCCAGCTAGAGTTTTATTTATGAACAATTATCCTCATGCGACTGCTCAATATTCACCCATTATATTGCTATAAATGTCAATCTTGGTCAAGCAACTTATAGAACCAGGTGAAAACATATCGACCCAATCTGTCCTACGTTTTATTGTGTCCCTTATTCCTCTTTTTTGCCATTACGATAATAGTCATCAACCCCAGTTCAGCCTGTTTCCTTGACCTCCGTGTTGGCTGAATTAATGCAGGAACATTTGGTGTGGCACTCACAACTCAGTGCTCTGGGCTTTCCCGAGCCTTGATGGCATTGGCTGGCTCCATATTGGATTCATCGTCTGCCTCAGAGTCCTCTTCGCTGTCGTTTGGATTATGCAAGTCACCATTCCAGTGAAGCCAATTTCTGGTGTCGGAAATGCTTTCAGGTGCACTATCCTCATCACTTTTGGCAGGATGGCAGTCAATCTGTTTGATTCGGCGGACGTTTAATACTTGAGTGTGTCCTCCCGGGAGGTCCTTTGCAGACAAAGCTGGTGGCAAAGATGACCATTTTGACAATTTAAATGCAGCCAGACCATCATGTTGAAAGATTGACCAGGATGCTTTGTTGATCTCTTCGGTATCTGAAATGTCTCTTACAGCTGTCATTTGCTTGTTCTGAGTGCAGGATTTCTTCTGTGTTGCACATAGATTTTGGCTGCCCTGCCACATCTCCAAAATGTCGTGGACCTTGGCCATTCTGTGCAATTTTCTTTGCTCCGCCTCTTTCTTCAATTCCAAGTCGTTTCAGTTTCCATCATATCCAATGCGGCTTAACCGCCCGCCAATATTCCCTCGTTGGCTCTAGCACACTGCCTTAGTACGACTTCTTCCTGCAGCATCTCGCCAGTGGTTTTAGACTGTCTCCAGCCGATCACATCTCTCCCAAGGGAACAACTGGCCTCGACTACAACACCATGTGAAATAATAGAGATTATGTTGCATGCCACATTGGACAGATTGGGGAACTCTGAGTGCGTTTCCTCCGGCTGGCACCACCAGTCGGTGATATCTGGTAACCAAGATGTACTGCTGATCTCTATTGGAATGGAGTGGTAATCATTAAGATTTGGATTAATTTGCCCCCAGTGCTGTGGTGCTTCAGGCGGTGAATTCAAATGGAGCCTTGCGGCTGTCAATAAGCATGCAGCGTGATTGCTTTGTCCAGGTGTTGTTTCAACCACGCTTTCTGGTGTTAAGTATTCTACATCAATGCTGAACAAATCATATGGATCATCAGACGATTGACAAAGTGCCGAAGTCTTTGCAGAGGGGAAGATATTGCCATGCGGAACATTTTTGGGTTTGCTGACGGACATTTGTCGATGTTCAGCCCAGTATTTGTTACCTACATACTTCCCAAAGGCCTGCTGGTATTGGTTAGTATAAGAAGTCTCATCGTTGGGATTAATATCCATCGCCATGTCCCACTTCGTAAATGATCACAACATCCGGAAAGGATCAAGGATATGTGCCGAAATGAGATGCAGACCAGTCGTTGGAGTGATTTAGGAATAATGATTGGACAGCTTCAGGCGTGCAACCTTTATGGCAAAGTATAAGTCTTGCTTCCATTGTGTCTTCTTTTAAGCCAAAGCTCGCATAATGCCACCCATATGATCAAACATGTCATACGAGTCAGTGATGACATAATGCAGATTCACTGTATGCCTTTTCGACATCCACAGGGTCCAGTATCGGAATGGCCTCAAATCTTCCATGACCTACTTGACTGTGGTCCATTCATCCTGTATTGTGAGGAGTGGCCGGTAATGGCTGAAGTTTCGATTTTTCAGACCCTAGCAGGTGAATTTTCGTAATTGGTAGGCTCACTCAAGCAACTCCAATGACGAATTCCACTGTGTTTTCACATCCATAGTAGGTAGTACCACCATTCGTACTTTGGCCTATTGACAGTCAATGAACTTGTTTCGATGACCTGGTGTCAGCATAATCAACACAGCAAGCATTCTCTGCTATATGAAGGTCAGTTTCAGGTCTTCCAAAATATCTTGAAATACTTACTTTCTCATTTATATTTGCCAAACCTGGTCGCATAGCCGACACCTTGTTGATTCAAGCATTTCCTCCTTCTCGCAGTCTTTGACTCTTCCCAATGTTTGTGCTTGCATTCTCTCCAAATTATTGATCGCGCTCATGAGTTTCCCAAGACCTGGTATGGCCTCTTACACCAAGATTGTTCATGAACGCACCTAAAGCAAGCTGAATGACATGTGCCAAGCACGGTATGTGGTTTCTCATTGCAGGCCAACAAAGTCCCGAGGCTTCAAGAGTGGATTGCAGTTTCCGAGTCATCAAGTAATTTGAAGAAGCATTCTGGGTCATAGATCCAAGTAAATGGCTGTCAGTATGCTCAAAACAATCCTGAACCTCCTTCAAATGTATGGCTAGCCTTGCTCCAGTAGGTTGACCTTTGACCTATTATTCTCAATTAGCATTCGAAATAGGCAAAGAACAGGCTATCAACCATGTGGAATGCGAGTTTTACTTCTTGCAATGCTCAATTTCGATCTATATAGTATGCCATGGCTGATGTTATTGCTAATTCGTTACTTGATGTCCACCCATCTAAAGCTAAGCTAACTTTATATCTTGATGGCAATTGCATCTTAATTGCATCCACTGTTGGTGAGTATTCTTTCCGGCAAATGTTGCCAAGGGTTCTGGCGGATGGCAGCACCAGGTTGCCGGGTTATACCTTAAATGACTGAAACAGCTCAGGGTTTGATATAGCATTCCATGGAATGTGAGCCAAATCAAATCCTGACATGAGGTAGTAATTCGAGGTATCATGGTGAAATTCGGCAGTTAGGTAGTCCTTTGCTGCCAGTTTACAGAGTTCTGTCTGTCAATTGTGTTAATATATGTAAGATCTAACTGTCAAATATCAATTTCTTTTGCGAGCTTACTATTGTAATTCCACGACTACCTTGTCTCTTCCATATGGCAAAAGTGGTTTCATCAATGGTTGTACTACTCGATTCAGAAACCTCCGACTCAGTCAATCTGTTAAACTTCGCGGTGTGAGCTCTTTCCAGCAAGTGTTTCTGAATTGAGTTGGTTCCATGTTCTGATGGATGGCGAAGAACTTGATGACAAACGATACAAATGATGCCAGGGCTGCCAATCTCATCAATTCCGCAGTACAAGTAGAAGCGTCACGATGGCACTTCTCTAGATTTACTCCATCCAATAGGATGTTTCGAGCCAACATTTATAGAAGCCCACGAAGCCTCAAATGTGATTTGTAAAGTAAGGTCGCTCAAATTGCGAATAAAGACAGGTTGATTTTTGGAACATGTCATAACCTCCAGCAACGAGGTATTTATAGATCGGGTATCCGACATGGTTGTAGGAATTTGAAAACTGTGTAATTCAAGTTGAGTGACTGTCAAATATTACATTATTGTTGAGTAGAACACTGGTGCTTAAATATTGACTCTTGAGCTACACGAACGACAAAAGTAAGACCTGAGAGTCATTCCATGCATAGTTGTGAAGTTGTATGCATGGTTATACAGACAAGACTGACTGTGAAAAACTCCGTTTACGAACGTTGCAAGGTATTGCGTTGCTGTGATGCCTACTGAGCCCCACATAAAGTGTTGCCACTCCGCTGACACAGATTTTCACGGGGCAGTTGCGGCATTGTTACTGGCATTTTTACCCACAAAGGCAGCCTATACATTGATTAAGTGTGTATGTCGATGCACATCACTTCGATGTTGCAAGTTGCATGATCGAAAATAGTTAACGCTCCGTTGAGGCTCTGTTGACGCTGATGTTTTGGACATAGTTGCGATGTTGTCCGAAGCCATTTTGCCTAGGAATGCGGCCGGTAGTTTGATTATGGGTTAATGTCGCCTCCCAGCACTTCGATTTTCCAACATGCAAGGCTAAAAATTGTTGAAGCTCCGTTGACGCGCATTTTTAGAACATAGTAGCAATGGTGTCCCAAGCATTTTTGCTTAGAAAGGTGGCCGATATTAAGATTATGGAATAATGTCCCCTCACACCTTCTGGATTTTCCAAGCAGCATGGCCAAAAATTGTTCATGCTCCGTTGACTCACATTTTTAGGACACAGTAGCGATATCGCCGCAATTCTCTTTGCGTAGTGTGGCAGCTGATAGTTCGATTCTAGGTGAATGTCGCCGCACAGCCCTTTCATTTTTTGGGGAGCAAGGTCAAAAATTGTTTACCTTCCGTTGATGCTCATTATCAGGACATATTAGCGCTGGTGTTGGAAACATTCTTGCCTAGAATGGCAGCCGACAGTTCGATTGTGAGTCAATTCCGCTGCACAACCCTTGGGTTTCACACGATGCAAAGCCGAAACTAGTTGACACTTTGTTGACGTTCATTGTTAGGACATAGTTGCGATGTTATCGTAGCGTTTTTGCCCAGAACGGCAGCCGATATTCCGATTATGGTTCAATGTCTCTGCACATCCCGTGGCTTTTCCAAGATGCAAGGCCAGAAATCGGTGATGCTCCATCGACGCTCATTTCTAGGATGGGGCAACAAATGTGCCATTTGCCTTTCTAGCTATAACGACGACAAAACCATTAACTTTGGCAGCAGGTGATCATGCAGCCCATTGATTGTCAAATGTGTATGACGAAATAATGTAGACCCTCCGTTCATGATGATGTTTAGGATGGGGCAAGGAGCATGCCATTTCGCTTTTTGGCTATAATGCCAACCGACACTTTTCCTTTGCAAGGATGAGACAATGGAGACCTTTGATTGTGGAATGTGTAAGACTGAAAATCGTTGATGCTCTGTTGACGCTTACATTAAACACATCGAAACAGCCTTCATGCACTCAATCATTATATGCAACACATTGCATATTCATTACTGACATCTAAAATTGCGTTTCTAAGTATTATCAATTGCATTCAGAGGCTTTATGGCATCTAAAATTCGGATCAACCGCTTTCCACGTTATGTGAGTGAGTAAAGATGTTGCCCTTTTACATTCCGGCACTTTCGGCCTTCAAATTATGACCTGTAGATCATTTCACTAGTTTTTAATTAATATCCCTCGACTGGCTCACCTTTCCTCATCCAGCTCCTTCTCCTTGATTTCCATGATGTACCATAAGCAATTTCAAATATCTGAATCATGTGCACCAGGTCTGTGCAGAGAGTTATGCAGTTGGATGGGTGGATAAATTCAGCATGACGGTTGTCATACAGACTGATTCGTATTGAGCACGGACCGCTCCTGCTATGACTCGTGTGACATCACTCACTTGAATTTTGTTAGTATATTTTGTCACAAATATAGCTTTTGCTTTCTCACTTAACAGTAATAGGTACACTGGAATCGAGCTTATTTGCCGTCTTAGAAGATCATTTGGATTCCAGAACATTCCCATTGTGCATTCGACCATTACACCTGTAGAGATCAATCATCACATCTCACAATTTGGTCACTCTAATCAAGCAAACGCTGACACGTAGCAAAATTGGTACAACAAATGGTTTTCACAGATATGTGACGTCAAAGGTACCGATTTGCCTATCTATTCATCTAATGACGCAGGAGCTGTCACCACATCTTTGTCCGAATCAGATTTCTATATGGTAATTAGCTGGGGAGGCTCTGTGCCGGTGCAAAAGCTTACAGGTTCAAATGGTTTCGCATTCTGAATAGGCGATGAATAGGGCTCTGTGGTGGGTGCAAGACCGGCTATACCTCTGTCTGACTGTCGTTTCCCAGAACCTTGCCTAATATGACTACTTCCTGGTTGAGGAGTTCATTGTGGCATTTGCAATATTCCGCGGACAATATCAAGACACTCCATAAGCTCTTCACATGCTGTAGGTGCAGGTGCAGCTGTATCATCATCCATTGGTGGTTTTACGACTGCCGGAACCATTGATTCAGTTGTGCCGTACATCTTATCTCTTTCTAGGAAGTATTCGGCTGCCTCCCCCCATCCCAGTTGTGTTGATTCGTCAAACTTCATCTCCTTCTACCGAAACCTCTCCATGCACTGTTGTACGGTTTTGGAGATTGTGCCCATCACCCGGCCGGGTTCGTCATCTTGGCTCCGCCTACCCTGCTCTGTCTCTCCATCATCCTCACCTTCGCCATCCTCTCCATCGTTGGAACTTGCAAGATCGCTCAGACTGACTATGATTGCCACCATCATTTCCTCAAACCTCTTTTCAGGCTCTCGGGTAGTCAATTCCACGTGTTCAGCTGTCCCGGTGTCTTCCTGTTCCTGCCTAATCGCTGCCTCTGCACCTTCAACTAGCTATCATGCCACAGTGGTTTCTCTCTCAACATATTCCTCAATCCATTTTGCTTTCTCATCATTGCTTAAGCAGTGCATTGCTTGTCGTTTCTCGGCCGCAAGTTTCTTTTTGCATCGCAAGCTGCACAATGCCCCAAGGGCTTGGAATCTTTCTGCTTCAAAGCCGCTCTTGCCTTCATTCACTTGATGACGTCGTTGTGTGGACCACTTTGTCGAATTGCTGTATTCGCCTGCCGGAAGTGGCACAAAGCTTCTTTTCGGAGCATTGACAGATGTAGTTTGAGTTGACTTTGTTGTTGGGCGAGATGTTGTATGTTGCAAGATATGGACAATATGGAGGCAAGCTGCGTCTTTTAGGTCAAGGTTGGAATGTTTACTCAACTTGAACAAAGCAAAATCTGCCTTTTAACTGTCAATAAAACAGGAATAGTTAGGCTAACCATACATCATCACTGGATTATTAGCGTCAGTTTCATGTATTATCCCAGGGATCATTTGAGACACACATCAGCAGACGTCCTTTCCCTCAAAGAATGTGCTATTTATATGCGACAATCATGTGGTTTCAGCTGTCGTATGCCTCAATTTATCCCTGGAGTCAAACACACACCATCGGACCGACTGAATGCAAATCGCCAGAAGGTGGGAAACCCCAGCAACCTGCAGTCATACCCAGCAGGATTCGTGTTGAGTATAATGTACAAGTTGGCTGCTACTTATGCCATTCTGACATGAAGCTCACTATATATTCCTCAGGACTTCCCACTTCTTGTTGTTATCATCTTCCTCTCCAATGTCACACCAGCCAATCATGGATACACCACCACCTCAGCCATGTGGGGAAGGATCTGACGCCAGCCGATCGACTGGCGCTTCATCTAATACCTCACTCCTTCGCACACAGCAAGAACACAGACATCCGTTAGTCCACTGCAAAGCTGCCAATGAAGCCACCAAAAATATGACCCAGGATGCACATTTCAAAATCGTCCATAAGACCAGAAGCAGCATGAATACAAAGCAACATGCAATTGGATGTGAGTATTTTTATACCATGGTGAATGGCCGTCAATTGACTGTATCATGGACAGCGGGTGTACGCAGAGAGCGACATGGCCAATTCATCGCCGCTCGTAACAGGAAACCTCCATGGTCGACCAACGCATTTGTCTACATAGTCTGCGAAATTGGAACTCATGATGTTGTCAGCTCCGGGATCTTCGCACATGAACTTCGTGATAAACATCCCCGTGAGCGGACAAAGCAAGCTTCAATCACCTTAGAGTAGGCTATGGAAGCGTATATGGTCGAGGTAATAGCCGAATATCATTGTTAGAGCACCAACTCATTTTTTGTTGGTTTTCAACATGTCTGCTGCTATGGCAAGGCGAGGAGGTCGGGTACAGCAGGAACTTTCCGACATGCGCCTCGCATCGAATATGGCCAAAATGGCCAACGGCACGTGTTCACCCACCATCATGGAGGAGTTGTATTCTCTGATGAAAAAACCTCACGCCAAGGTCCGAGAAGTGAAGAAGCGGGGTGTTGAGTGTGTGCGGCATCCATTGGTGAAGGCTGCCATAGAAATACACCGGCCATGCTTGGTTGAAACCAGACGGACAGATGCCTTCCTGGCCAAAATGGCACCACACAGAATCCGGAGACACGCTGGAGACTCGAACAAACAGGTGCATCTCCACGTGACCGACGCTGACAGCCGACTCCAGAGCCGACGCCACCTCTGCCCGGAATGCCGCTATTACCCAGAACACCACCCGCGCCACCCAGTAACGATGCCACAGTTCAACATTCGTAAATAGTCAATTTGCCGGCCAGATATATGTATTCACATACTTCTCTCACCTGCGCTCCATTTTTTACACTTGATGCATCTGCCCAGGATAGCCAGCACGATACAGATTTTGATCCAGATATGAAGACTAATGAAGGAACATCCACTGGTTAGGACACTATCTGCTGTGTGGTAATGCAGCTAACATCCATTTTGAAGACCAGAGCAGCCAATTGAGCGAACCTGCAGATGATGACGCGCATTCATGGAAAGGAACGGGATTTTGGAGTTTATTAGTATCTACAATTAGCGGACACTGTAAAGTATATTTTGAAGGATATATTTATATGTATTATTAAAGAACAATGTAGTGATCAAGGAGAAAGTAAATGAAAAGGCTTGAAAGGCTGCCAGAACAATGTGAATGATAGACTACGCCAAATCAAATGATTCAATATTGAGGATATGCCCATGGCGAAATGAGCGGCAACGGAGTGTCAACAGTTTTAGGTCAAGTAAGACTGGTAATTGAAAATTGACTTGGTCGTGGTTATCCATAATAAAAGTATTGGCTGCCTTTCTAGGGAAAAATTATATCGACACAGTCCCTACCACATCTTGAAAATCAGAGTCAATGGAGGGTCAATGATTTTTGGTCTTGTAAACGAGGTAATTTTAATGAGATTGAATCGCTGTGTAGCATAACCGTTGTATCAGCTGCCGTTATACGCAAAACAGCAAGCGACACGGTCACTGCCCCATTCTGGAAATCGGCGTCATCCGAATGTCAACGATATAAGGCTTTGCATCTTGAGTTATCTAAGTGTTGATTGGGGATTGTAGTTCATATGTGATGTATTGGCGGCCATTTGAGGCACAACAGTGCGTGAGATGTTCGTTACCCCATCATGGAAATGAGCATCAACGGAGTGTCAACCATTTGAAGTCTTCTAAGTCAGGTAATTACAAAGTGATCTAGTAGTGATTAGGCTTGATCGATGTATTGGCTGCCTTTATAGGCGAAAAAGAAAGCGACATGGTCATTGCCCCATTCTGAAAATGAGTGTCAACTGAGCGTCAATGATTTTTGGCTTTGCATCTTGGGTTATCCAAGTGGCGAATGGTTGCAGGCATCCATGAATATGGTATTAGCTGCCTTAAGCTTCAAAAGCCACAGTGACTCACTTCCTGCTCCATTCTGAAAATGAGTGTCAACAGAGCCTCAACGATTTTTGGTCTTGTACTTCGGGTAATGAAGGCATTGCGTGGATATATGAGATCATAACTGTACAATCCACTGCCTTAGTACTCCTAAATACAGAACACAAAAGGCCAAACATTGATTCCAAAATAAACGATGTTGCTACCAGCAAAGTGATCAAAAGGAATTTCTGGACGTTAATTATGTCATTTTGATGAAGTATAATTATCAAACAGCCAAACCAAGAGCATTATATAAATCAACAGACGGAGCCACTTGACAACCCGCTTACTACCTGCCCAATTCTGATGGGTTGGGAGGTGTCCATCGAACCGTACGTGAATTGACAGTTCAGGTGTATCAACAACACAGACGTCGTATTTGGCGACAGATTGGTTCCGACCTGGACCCGGACCAGACACGCCGGTCCAGACCGGTTGCTAGCACTAACTCCGTGTGCTGAATTGAAGTGATAAGATTAATCTCGTTCTCGAGCTGATTGACAATGCTGTCGGTATCAGGGTTACTCCCGGTGGTGACTTCAGTTTCAGTGTCAGATAGTTGGAGCTAAAATTCCACATGCTTGTTGATGGTTATGTTTGCCGGCCCGTAGACCTCTTCTTCTCCAGCAATGTTCATGTGAGCAAGTGTTTTGGGGAATGTGCTTCCAGCACCGGTTGCCTTAATCCCGACTCCCTGCAATGGATATCACTCATGTTGATGGAGAAATTGATCAAAACAATGCCATTGAACAGGTGTTGCTGGGTTGATTTTGCACTCCAATTGCACCTATGCCCTCTGCCGATCAGCATCTGTCCATTTTGTCACTGCTTGTTGGACTCTATTCCGATGTACATGAAATTGCCTTCATTGTGTTGTAGTAACCTTTTCAGCCGCATACACCTGACTCTCTATTGCAGAACGGATTTTATGAATCTTGTGTTCTCGCAACCAATGGCATTCTCTTGCTGACCATTCATCTACTGTGGCCTTCACAGTGGTCAACATTTTCTATTCTCAAAAAGCTCCGTTCTTCTGGGGAAATGCCTTCAGTGCATCGTCAAGCATTGGGAGAGACAGATTGGAGTGATTTTGTTGGCTAACATGTAGAGAGAATTCAAATAATGCCTGCACTGCTCACATTACCATTTCATCAGAGGTTCTTTTTGCCACAGTTTTCCCATCATCCTTAGAACATTCAACAATTGGAGCACAAATAACTGCCAGAGTACTCATCATGTCCCGGATGTCTTTTCCCTGTCAGGAGCTGCTTTTCCATACATTGAATGGAATAGAGAAGCACTGAAAGCCTAGATCTTGTGGTACTGATGTTAATCTATTGTCAAATCGATCATCGACATTTCTAGCTTTTAGGTATTTGAGCAGACAGTGCAATCATTGTTTAACTAAACACTAGAGCAGCTGATGCAATTGATCAAGCTGCCAAAGTCAATAGACATTGCTGATACAGTATTGCCTGAACTGGTTACAAATTGGATGAACGGCAAGAATGTGCAGAACGTTATTAATAGTTTCGTCCAGAAGCTCGGAGTGAATATGCTGATCTCTTGAGTCATTACACAGTCAAAAGGTGGAAAGCCCCATCGGCACACATTTGGGATTTTCACACATCTGGCATTAGCCATATGAGACCTAAACAACCATGACTTGTTCTGGATAATCCTTGACCCAGGCAGCCAAAAGTGGGTATCATTGTCTCTGAAATCAACCAGCACAGTGCCATTTCAAGCTGCGACCAGTTATGATAACATTCGAGTGTCGGGACAGCACAGTTCCAACAGCGGACTACCATGCCTCATGTGTCTATTTCACCCCTGTTCGGGGAGACAAGACCAGCCTAATGAGAATCTCCAGAGACTTTTTATGTGTGCTGCAGATATCGGTTCGAATATTACTAATGGTGAGCTACCATGGACAAGCATGATAATTGCCCAAAATATTTTTCAAGTGAGTCGTGATGGATTCAAAACTGACTACTACAATGATCCCTCTGCCAGGAACATAATCTTCCGTAACCCACCACCAATCACCTGTGCTCATCTCGCTATATATAATGCAATTTTGTGAGTCAGCGAGATATGTAGGTTCAAAGTCATGGTGTACCTGAAATGAGAGATGTATCAAAACAACCTGAACATATTTGAAATTATCCCTGTAGTATAAGGTTCTCATAATATGCGAATAATCTTAATCCAACAATTGTTGCTAAGCCCACAATGTAGTTCAGAGAGAAGCATGCACCGGGCATCTGCTGATTGGGATTCGATTTTGAAGGTGTCCAGTGCACACCTCAGATATTGATATATGCATGTTTTCATTTGCTGGCTAAATAATTGAACCTGTGTAATGTCCTGTGCTGACCGTAATGGATGCCATGAATTTCATTGTTCTGAGTACTTGTGATGCTTGTTGTACAATCCAGTTGCTTTGCCATATGCTTTCCCCCCATTTATTTTCCACTCCAACTACCTGCCGATGAGTCTTAGTCTTGTTGGATCAAGAGTACATGTCAGATCAGGCTTCTGGGGGTATATAGGTTCTTCGTCTGGAGGATCTTCAGGTTGTGGTACACCAGGTACATTGTCTATAAGTAGATCATTGGTCAAGAAGCTCATTGATGGCAATTCAGGTGGACCAACTGCAGTCGAACCATGATGGCTCTGGTGAATCCCATCCTGCAGGTGGTAATATACCATTTGGTAATTGCCCTCTATATATCCATATTGGGTGATATTATCAATAGTGAGCCTTGAGTCGGTTCAGGTTGACTAATTTCTCTTCACAGCTAATGTACTCCACATGCTTCTGGAGAGTGTTGACCATATATGAGAAATGGTCAGTGAACACATATTCGGATGAATCAAAATGACGCTGCAGGGGGTGATATTGAGCCTCAGGGATATTGCTTTGAACGCAATCTAAATGTGGTTAGTATATCACATTCACAGCCGCATTGCACCCCCCCAAACTCAGGAAAGGGGTCAAGTATAGTCACCTTACGAACTGTTTTCTTCGCAAACGTGACTATATCTATCATATCCCACACAGTCAGTATGCACCTCGTCTGCTGAAAATCATTAGCAGAGAAGAGAAGCATTCTTTCATCATCACTGATCGTCAGAAGGGACCTTATACCATCTCATCGTGAGCAAGTCAGCTTTACCTAAGCTCAAGCCTCCAAGCAGCTGATAATCACAGTAGATTGTCTTAACACAATGAATAGGTGAGTTTCCAAAGTAGCTGTATGGCTGCACAATGATCATCCAGAACTGATAGGATCTTAGGATGGTTTCTTCAGTAATGATCCTTGACTGGAGGGTGGATCCTGAGGGGACCAACGAGGTTTAGACAAGGAGCACAATAGAAAGATATCACTGTTGCTGCTCGACACACAGGCCTCCAATTGAATGAGGTTGCAAGGTCATACACATACAATATATATGCAATATCCCCACTCATGCTAACCTTCATACTGGATATAGTTCTTGTTGGGCTCCTGGAGGAATCATATTATATCCCTTCTATGACCATTAAAGTCATTGAAGCATACAAAGGTTAACATCTATCAATGATCCTAGTGTATGACTTCTAGCGTATAACAAAAAGAGGCGGGACGTGGGTAAGTAACACTTCATTTTCTCAAGAGGGGTTGTTTCATGAATCAAAGGTATAGTGAAACACCACAGTTCATGACAACAGAATGAAATATATGAAGCCCTTCATTCTACCGAAGGTCACTGCTACACGCAATACACTCAACTATACTCTGATTTATTCTACGTCGCATCTTGCATCTATAGTAGTTAACTACCATCTGTGATCACAGAGGATGACGCTGAATGGATCTCCACTGAAGACAGTGAATATGGGTCCACTGGGTGTTCAATTTGGCCTGCAACAACTCCCTGCAGACACTTCAGGCTCCTCAGATAATAGTTCATGATCTGCCACTGGCAAAGACAGTTGATCTGGGAAACACACCAATCTGTAATGGTGACATGTGACCCAAGGCCGGGTAAGCGCCAGTGTATATAGGTCACCACTACTGCACTGAGATCTGTAACAAAAACCTGACTATTCAACTTCCCTAAAGATCACTCCAGTCCACATTTGCAACCATCTAGTATCAATTCCTATTCATTGGCACAATTCAGGATATGTGCCTTTACACCGTTTTCGGGACAGATCTAAGTACCACTGTAGTGTCCTGTATACACTGGCTCTGATCTGGCCTTGGGTCACATGTCGGCTTTACACAATCCATATCATCCGGCATATGCATATGGGTACTCACCTGCTTAGTAGTTTTTTCCAGGCCCTCCCCCATTTTATCACCATTCTCCATTGAACATGATACACAGTTCGTAACCAACCACCAGTGCATCCCCAAAATATTCAAGTTATTGGCCACAGTGGCAAGGATATCACCTCCACCAAGGTGGTCATGAAGGGTCTCAAATGTTCCCCCCTCAGCAGATCCCAGGACATGGGCCATTTTCTGCAGGTGCACTGAGAGTGTATCCAGTACCACTGGAAAACAATCCAGTCAATGGGCCAACATCTTCCAGCACAACTCCTCCACCTGGACTTCCATCAAGTGCACCTGGGAGACCCCCCATCAGCCTTCCAAAGAAACGATTTCAGCCACCAGTGGAACCATGCAAAATCAGTGTTGCGCAGATTGCAGACTTGCCCCCATTGCCGGTGATTTCCTCCAATGAATCTGATGCATATAATGTAACAAATCATTCGTCGGACTTGGGCAGTGCAGAGTGCAAACCCCCAATCAGCCTGAAGCAAATGAAATTCTCCTGGATGCAATTTGCCAACACAATGGGGCAGGCCAACTACAGTGCATTCAACAAGTGGAAGAAAGTATTGGTGGCAGGGATTATAGAGACAGAATATTCATCAATGATCTGGGGGCAGAACTGTTTGAAACTGCTTCGAGATGGACTGCTGCACATCAAGACTAAAGTTCCAGATTTTTTGGCAACATTCGAGAACTGGCGGCCATTGGATAATTTTGACAATGCTCAATTGGTTTGGTGGCAGTATGTTGGGAAGTGTTGTCAGAAATGTGCAAGCGAAATTCAGGAGGTAACACTAAAGGAAAGAAGGGGCATTAAGCTACCAGTGACAGATTTGGGAGAGCCTGTGGGGAAAAACATGAGAAGTAACCTTCCAGAGTTGCCACATAGACCATTCATGTTTGTGATTTGCGGGAGGTTGAATGGCAATCTTAATGATATATCCCCCCAACATCTCCAAGCCTCATATACAGATGTGACGCACTGGTAGGAACTGATTGATTTCATTGACAAAAACAGAGGCCCGAAAGACCCATCCATTCTAACATCAATGTTGAAGTTTATCTGGGAGCAGGAAGAATTGGAAAAAGATTGTATTGGATTATGTACACATCAGCAAATGATAAATGAGCCCATATATAGCAACATTTCATACAACTGTTGCCAATCAAATACTTGCAAGTTGAAACTCGGACACAATCCGAAAATAGTTGTGATAGAAATCATGAGAGCTGCAGGATAGATGAATGTTGAGCACGTAATTAGACCAGCAAATGTAATCCCAGCTAGCTGTGTTAAAGCTAGATGTGCCCAACTGCTAATCTGTATACCTGGACATTGGAAAGATCTGAAGAGAGTGGACAAGAGGAGGGAGAGGAGGATGGTGGGTAAGAGAATCATACTTGTATAAATGTAACTTCTGATTGAAAGATTAGAATTGATTGTATTTCATCCATACATATTTGTTCCGATAGTTGCTCGTCTGTGACATACTTAATACTGCGCCAGATATCAGGAGCGCCAGTGTATGAGCCCATCTGCCCAGCAGACATCGAATGAACTGAAAGAGATTATTGAGGACGAAACGTAAACCGACAATGTGGTCAAAGAGGATCAGGAGCAAGGGCAGGATGGTGCGGAGGTTCATGATTCCGATAATAGCAGTTCTGCGTTGAATACTTTGTGCAATACACTCAACAACACATTTGAAAATGAGTGTGTCGATAAGGCAGTGGGGCTAGTAAATACACGTCCGATTTGCCAATCGAAAGATGACAGCAAAGGGTTTCAAGGGGTGGCCACGACCGATTTTGTGGTGGTATACCGTGGAAGATTGGGTGAATATGGCACATAACGACAATCCTGGGATTACTGGTGAAGAACGGGAGTGGTATTAGCTGCAGAGACTAAATTCAGCACCCCACCACCTTTTAGAGATTTAGACAACTCCACATCAGGGGCATCCAGCACTTAGATCAGCCCTTGAAGCAATCCTGGGGGTCAAAATGCTGCAGGTGGCAGAGACATTGACAATGGTCAGCAATGAGATGTCCTGTCGAACCGATTTCAAACTGATGAACATGTCGCCTGCGGATAATCCAGATATCACCCATGAGTATCTGAACACCGGTATTGACGAGCCAGAAAACCGATGGAATATCCACCTTGTTGTATATGACATATTAACATCCTGAGCGAAATCATCAAGCAACAACCAACTTTCATACCATTCATGTAGTTTTGGGATTTTTGATGAGTCCAATCCATATATGACTAAAAACAGTGTGGGCAGCAAAATTGCAATGAAAGCGAGAATTGAATTCGACCTTCAAGTCACAGCTACAATGGGATTCCGTCGACTTTATGACTAGTGTTATCAGATGATGTGGTTGTATTCAGGTGCACCTGAAGTTGCAGAGAATGATACAGTGATGGAAATGGGTGGTGCAGAGGCATTGGATTCTGCTGTGAAAAGTTGGATGCATGCTCCTCGGACAGCAGATGAAAAAGTTCAACAGAATGGGGCTCACCGGGTGTCACAGATTGCAAAGTGTTGCATGATAAGGAGGTGGTCGGAATCGAAACTAGCCAATGGATACCCACTCATTCGGATCCCAATGGAGAAATCACACCTCCCATAACTTGAGTGGACAGAGGAAGTGCAAACAAATCTGGAACCCTGATGTAGAGATACACTTCATGGAGTGCTTTAGGAGCATGGAGGGTTCATAGATGGCAGCTTGCATGGTTGACATTAGTGTTGGGGGACACAGTGGATCGCAACAATGTTTCTGGACAATGGTACAATGAACGGCCACTTGATACTTGGGTGGATACTCCGATTTTCCAATAGCTGAGAGTGACATTTCTGCCAATGCTTGTCAATGAACCGGCAGTGTATCCTGAACCTGACAAGGACGATGCATCAAGAGGGGTGTTCCTTTCCGAACAAGAGAGAAATGAAAATGCACTCCCCAGTGCGCCTCTTCCCCAACAGGTGGTGTGATTTTGTCTTCATCCTGGCCGGTTTGTCATTTGAAGTGGTGGCTAACCAAGTGTTTGCAGATCCTGTGGAGATATTCCGCATGTGTGCGGAACAGGACAATGAAGAACGCACAGAAATGCAGCTCAACTTCAGGGATTCACAAAATCCCACTGTATTCATAACTACACCCAGAGTGGGCTGGACTGGCCTATATCTGACACCTGCAAACCATACTGCGATAACTCAGAAGTTCTGGGAATTGAATGAGCAGTGGCTGGAAATTCTACATGTTGTCCTGGGAGTGCAAAATGGAGTACATTACACAGGGTTACCAAATACGGGTCCTGGTGGTTATGATAATCGCCCAAGTAATCTCCATCAACACTCTAGAGTGGCCTGAATGAGAGTTCTGCAGGGCTTGATGAATTGACCGAACATCACAATGTCAATAATTCACCTCAATCTGTTGGCTCATGAGGACTACACACAGTGGCTCACTTAGACTGGAGACAAGTTGCAGCCAGATGAGCCATCAGGAAACATTGTTAGGATGCTTCATCGCAGTACGCCTCTAGACGTTCAACCAAAGTAATCTTCATATCTGATAGAAATAGTCACAAAGGTCATTTGTTAGACACACTATACTGTATAAATATATCCTTTCTCTCTGTAATTTTGAATGTTAATCAGAGTTCTAATGTCAGAACAGTTGTGTCATATATCGGAAATGACTCGGGTGAAATCTTCTTACATGATCTTGATGATTACTACTGCCGACCGACATCTAATGAAGTAAATTCATCAGCTGTATGTCCTGTTGCCGGGCTGGCCTGACTCAGAACTAGTGTAAGCAACAGGTCCGGGTAACCCGCCAGCGGTCCGGGTTGGGCCTGCAAAACCGGGTCAGTTCGGTTCCAGAACCATCCAGAAACCTGACCCGCTGAGTCTTGGCGGGCCAAACCTGGACCCATACCCGTCAACCCGCAGGTTTTGCCGGGTTTGGCTACACCCATCGGTTCCAATGTCCGGTTCTGCATTTCGGGTTTTTCTATTTATGGTCGCATTTAGATATCCTACTGTTAATTGCAAAATATTGACTTTGGGATATCATTGACTGTTTGAGTTGTATTGACTGCCATTATACTCAAAAACAGGAGAGACACCCTTCCGGCCAAATTCTAAAACTGAGCGTCAACAGAGCGTCAACGATTTTAGGTCTTGTAAGTCAAGTAATTAAAATGTGATTTGGTCATTGCTATCCATAATCGATACACTGGCTGCCTTTATTGGCAAAAAAGCAAGCCGCACGCTCCCGGCCCCATTTTGAAAATGAGTGTCAACTGAGCGTCAACGATATTTGGCGTTTCATCATGGGCGGTCAATGTGTGATGTGTCCGATATTGCCTGTATACGATGTTTTGACCGTTTCTGTAGGCTGAAACGCTCATGAACTCTTGGTTGCGGCATTGTTCATGAAACGAGTTGTGACTGCCTGGGAGGCTGTCGCACGAATAACTCTTGCTTATCTGCCTATCATAGCGGCCAATTCCTCGTTTATAGGTGTCTGCGATCAAGAGCCATTTAGATTACCCGAGATGCAAGACCAAAAATCATTAACGCTCCGTTGACGCTCATTTTGAAGATGGGGCAGGGAGCGTGTTTCATTCTCTTTTGCCTATAAAGGACGCCAACGCTTCGATTATGTGTATTCACTACCATGTCGCGTTTGTATTACCCAACTTACAGGACCAACAATCGTTGACGCTCCGTTGACGCTCATTTTGAAGATGGGGCAGGGAGCGTGTTGCATTCTGTTTTGCCTATAGAGGATGCCAACACATCGATTATGTGTATTGACTACCAAGTTGCGTTTTTATTACCTGACATATAGGACCAAAAATCGTTGACGCTCTGTTGACGCTCATTTTCAAGATGGAGCAGGGAGGGTGTTTCTCACTCTTTTGTCTATAAAGGACGCCAATACTTTGATTATGTGTATTCACTACCAAGTCGCGTTTTTATTACCTGACTTACAGGACCAAAAATCGTGGACGCTCCGCGGACGCTCATTTTCAAGATGCGGCAGGGAGCGTGTTGTGTTCTTTTTTCCCTATAAGGGATGCCAAAACTGCTATTATGTATATTCACTACCAAAATGCATTTTTATTACCCGACTTACAGCACCAAAAATCGTTGACGCTCCGTTGACACTCATTTTGCCATGGGCATATCCACAATATATCATGATTTCATTTGGCGGAAAATATCATTAACAATGTTTTGACAGCCTTTCTGTCTTCTTCATGTACTATCTCCTTTATCACTACATTGTTCTTTAATAATACATATAAATAGATGCTTTAAAACATGCTATAAAGTGTCCGGCAATTGTAGATAATACTACACTCAAAAATCACATTCGTTACAATCCATGTTCGTTTTCACTGGCAGTTTCACTCGATTGGCTGATGTCGTCTTCAAAATGAATGTTAGCTGTATCACCATGCAGCAGATAGTGTACTAACCAGTGGATGTTTCTGCATCATTCCGCGAATCTGGAATGAAATCTTCATCGTGCTCGCTATCCTTGGCAAATGTATCATGATTGAAAGATTGAGCGCCGGGAAGAGGAGCATTTGTATATTCAAATCCAGCGGGGAGGTTTGGGATTTTGGAACTTTGGGCACGATTTTGGTTGCCAGATGGTGCTGGTGGCGTTCCGGGTGGAGGTGGCGTTAGTTCTGGTGTCGGCTGTCTGGGTCAGAGTTGAGGAGGTGCGCCCGTGGCTTTGCGCCTCCAGCGTGTCCGTGGATTCTTGGTAGTGCCATTTTGGCAAGGAAGGCAGCCCTCAGTTTGATTTTGATAAACCATTGCTGGGTGTCGTTCTATTGCAGCTTTCACCTTTCTATGCCCAGGAAATTCAACACCCCGCTTATTCTTTTCCCGGACTTATGCGCGAGCCGTCTTAATCAGCTGTTGCGTTTCCTCTATCGCGGCGAGCGAAAACCCTCCTTTGGCCATTTTCGCCATATTCAATGCCAGGCACATGTCTGACTGTTCTAGCTGTACCCGACCTCCTTGCCTTGCCATAGTCGCAGACATGTTGAAAACCTACAAGATATTAGTGGCTGCTTCTGAAAGTGAGAATCAGCAATTACCTCTACCATATACGCTTCTGTAGCCTCCTCGAAGGTGTTTAAAGCCTTTTTGGTCAATTCGCGAGGACGTTTATCACCAAATTTGTCCGCCAAAATGCCAGAGCTGACAACATCGTGAGGTTCAATTTCCTGTACTGTGCGGACAAAGGTCTTCGTCGGCCATGGGGGTTTCCCGTTGCGGGCAGCGAGATATTGGTCACGTAGCTCCCTCCATATACCCACTATTCATTATTCAATCAATTGACAGCTGTCAACCATAATATGGACATACTCACATCCAAATGCGTGGGGCTTCTTGTTCGTGCTGCTACCGGTTTTACGGACGATTTTTAAATGTGCGTCCTGGGTCATGTTTTCGGTGGTTGGCAGCTTCACGGTGCACTAACTGATGCCTACGTTGTTGTTGTGTACCTTGAAGTGACGCGTTGAATGAAGCGCCCGTCATTGCGCTCGATCCGGATCCACTCTCGCCTGTCTGAGGTGTTTGTGTAGTCATGACTTGCTGGTGTGGAAAAGGAGAGGAAGATGATAACCAAAAGAAGTGGGAAGTTCTGAGGAATATATAGTTAGC
>Ga0307512_10001238_pt1 | contig 36916 bp, 44 predicted proteins | sample 14_EM_MG_FD_200267 | JGI IMG/M metagenome (GOLD analysis project Ga0307512, IMG submission 200267) | Populus trichocarpa ectomycorrhiza microbial communities from riparian zone in the Pacific Northwest, United States - 14_EM | ecosystem: Host-associated > Plants > Roots > Unclassified | place...
GCTTTTGCATCCAGTAGCAGATTGACAGTGGTGGCAGATGTGGCTTTGGCTGCAATGTGCAACGCCGTTCTCCCCGTCGAGTCTTTCGCCTCTATGTCCGCGCCATTGATGAGAAGCAGCCTTATCACGTCCAGGCAGTTGCTCCGAACCGCATGTTGTGGCACCGTTAAACCGTCGGTGTCCTTGGCGTGGATATTGGCTTTTGCATCGAGTAGCTGATTGACAGTGGTGGCGGATGTGGCTTTGGCTACAATGTGCAATGCCGTTCTCTCCTTCGAGTCTTTCGCCTCTATGTCCGCGCCATTGATGAGAAGCAGCCTTATCACGTCCAGGCGGTCGCTCCGAACCGCATATTGTAGCACCGTTAACCCGTCGGTGTCCTTGGCGTGGATGTTGGCTTTTGCATCGAGTAGCAGATTGACAGTGGTGGCAGATGTGGCTTTGGCTGCAATGTGCAACGCCGTTCTTCCCGTCGAGTCTTTCTCCTCTATGTCCGCGCCATTGATGAGCAGCAGCCTTATCACGTCCAGGCGGTCGCTCCAAACCGCATATTGTAGCACCGTTAACCCGTCAGCGTCTTTAGCGTGGATGTTAGCTTTCGCATTGAGTAGCAGATTGACAGTAGTTGCAGGTGCGGCTTTTGCTGCAAAGTGCAGCGCCGTTCTCTTCTTCGAGTCTTTCGCCTCTACGTCTGCACATTGCTGGAGCAGGAGTCGAACCCTATTTTCATAGTAGATCCAAGGGCACTGAGCTGCAAGGTGGAGTGCAGTCGACCCGTTGATGTCCTTAGCATCGGTGTGAGCACCCTGAACGATTAGTAACTTCATCAACTCCTCGTACGGTTTCCCAGCTTCTGGCCATTGGTCGGTGATACTGTGGTTATGTAGATAGTCAAATTCCTTTGTTCCCTGGAACCAAATCCAGGGACTCGCACTGGCAAGGTGCAATGCTGTTCGCCCACCATCATCCTGGCCTTTAATATCAGCTCCTTTCAAGAGGAAATACTCAACGATGGCTTGATGACCGAACAGAGCTGCGAGGTGTAGCGCCGACCGTCCGTGATGACTGAGAATGATTCTATCATACGGAATCCCATAGGGGTGACTCTCCTTTTGGTTGATCGAAGCGCCCGAATGAAGGAGCTCCTGAACAATCGCCATGTTCCCTTGCCGAGCCGCTTCGTGAAGTTTCGTACTGCCACGTCTATCCGTAGCCTGCATGTTGACGATTGTCATTTTGCGCAACTGATCTGTGGTGTTGTGACGGCTGCGGTCCGCGTAATGCCATGCCGTCAGCCCTTCGTGATCTTTGGCATCGATGTCAGCACCGAATTTCTCGACGAGCAGCGTCACCGTAGAGTTGTGGCCCTTCGAAGCCGCATATTGCGGCTTATATTCTAGGTGATCGTGAATCGGAGCGCGACTTTCGACGCTGCTCTGTGGTGATAACTAGCACCTGATCAGTGATCATCTTATAATATTGTAAGTAGAAGTATGTACAGATTTTGGTGGGGCACCGCCTTCCTCATCAGGAATCTCGTGTAACCATCGGTTGGTGGCATAGTCATACCGCGTAAGCTGCACACCCTTTAGGCATGCCCTGAACTCACTGCTCCCACCACTTGGTGAAGACTGTGAGGGTAAGTCATCCGACACACCACTCGCTGTGCTATCGAAGGAAACTAGGTCGTCATTATCTCCTGAAATCAGACCAGAGGTAGGCAGAGCCAAGAGTCGAATTCTTTCCATGTGCCTGAGAACATGCATGTACCATTTCTGATCTGTCCAAGTTTTATCGGCCGTCACCGCACAAAAAGGACAAACAGTGTGCACAGATATCTCATCTGTGGAATTCCTGTGCCAATTTTGATGTTCGATCCATTGCTCTTTTGCTGCATAACAGTGCTCTCCGGTATCACAGTCTGGAAGGATACACATGTATGGTGTAAGATCTGCAAAAACATGGGTCCTGTAACATGCCAGAGTGAGTGTTAGTACGGTGTGACTAATTCTGCAAGAGACGACATACCTCCACTCGCGTTCACGGGTGATTCGTCTCTGAGGCTTGGAGCAGATTGGACACAGATAACCAGATGCAGCATTTGGTAAGGGTGGTATACGACATGATATATCCCCTAAGGAAGTCGAAACCGTTGAGATATCAGATGGCGCCGTTGCGGCTAAATGGTGGGATATAAGGCTTCCAAGTCCAGAATTGCGGAATGATTCAGTTGGCGCATGTTGCAGTTGCTGCTGTGGAGTGGATATGGGGGCGATGTTGCTTCCGCCCACCGGAAGTACTGGTTGTCGATCGAAGGTCCTGACGGTATCTGCTTGAACCGAGGTACTGGCAAATTGAAAGTTAGTACTTATCACTCCCGTGTAGCGCGCCTGGGAATTGCAGGATAAAAGCAACTCACCCGAGTCCTTCGCATTTACTTTCAGAGCACCGATTCAATACAATTTTCCACGTTTCTGTAATGCTATTCGCAAAACGCGTGACAAGGTATGGTGGAGCCGCGGGAAATTTGTCACGAATTACATTGTGGAAGGTTGTGGATGAGACAGGCTCCAACAAGGAAGTCGTCGGTAATTTTTCGGAAGCTCTATTCAGCGCGGGTGATAGCTCATATAAGGAGTCCAAAATTGTATGAAGCTCTTCGATGACGGATCCGTGACTTCCGGTGCTGCATTCATAATCATCCTTGCTGTAATCTTCGTCTTCCTCGTCATCGGGGATCGTTTCGGACTCAGAGATGTCAGCTAACGAAGCGTGCAGTTGGTTTCGAAGGTCCATATTGGTATCGCTAGGGCCTAGGAAGTATACATATATTAGCATCTGAAATCGTTCATCTGGTAATGTTTGATCGGTGTAGGTGTCCGTACGATACTTAAACCCCCAGAGGAGACACCCGGCGAGTTCTAATAGTAAGTTGATGGTGGGTTCATTGAGATAGTGAGAATGTGTGAGAGCTTGATCCAGTTTTCCGCTGTCAACACTGCAATCTGACATCCATAATTTTAAGCGCACAAATTCTTGGTGGAGCTGCTCATGGCCGGGTTCTGCTTCAACTAGTCTCGCGAGATAGGGTATGCAGGCGTTGCAAAGGCGACTAGCAGTCATATTTAGTACTAGTAGTATGTGGTCGGAGGTGAGGTTGTAAATGGGTTTCTAGAAGCGGGGGAGCGAGAAGCGGGGAAGCACATCGGAATTCCCATGACACTTAGCCCAGTTTAGTCACCCAGTCAACAGGTATTTTGCATTTAAACAACATATCATTTCTCCTTATCAGGCTAGTTGTACGAAAATCACTTTTAGCGCCTTACTCGAATCAAGCAAACTTTTCGTGATGGAAAGCAGGAAATGTTCAAACAAAAATAATTGTACGAGTGTAGTATGCGTTTTCAGTTGAAATGTAGCTAACTCCTTGCAGCATTTTCTAGCCCCAACGTGTTGCTTGATGAGGTACGTACATAGCGATAAAAAAATACAAACCAAAATGGATCAGATCTTGGCATTCTTGTAACCTGCACAGCTTATAGCATAGAGTTCTCCACGATGATACTGGTATGCAAAACGGGTAAAAATCCAGTTATTGTAATCGCCACTATCAACACGGAAGAGAAAGTCGGTTAATGTATCCGAAAAATTTCTCTATCCGGATCCTTAGATTTTATTTCGTTTTCGCAGGACCCCTCGATCAGTTATTAGAACTGTGCAATAGTCAAATATTCTAAACTGTGGAAAGTAATATATTCACACTCGCAGAACTCTATTACTCAAGTTTCATTTCGCGTTGTTGTATGTAGTGAACTGACGTTCTCTTGGATACAGCGAGTGCTTTAGAAAGCGATACCAGACTCAGGTGTGGCATGGTGACTTCGCCACTGAGTTAAGTTTGCATAAGTATTCAGTTTGAACCTCGGTGGCAAGCCACAGTACCAGTTACACATGATGTGGCAGCCCCGCTTTCCCCACCTTTTCATGATCTATTCCTCTACGCTGAAGAAAGCTTCAATCACACCCTTATTCCGCCTCGAGCGGTCTCCGGCCTTAGATTGGTATGAAACGTTTATACGTGAGAGCAAAATAAAGGCTTAGCATCACAGTCGGTTAGTTGAGGTGCGAACCGGACAAAAATACCTTTGGCCAAGTCTGACTGCTATGTCAAAAGTTCTTGAGTTACCGGCTTTCCCCACAACCACCACTATGGCGGGCGCCGAAGTTGCTGGCCTCGTTATCGGTGCAATACCTTTGGCATTACTCGCTTTTGATCGAATACGCAAGACCTTAACAGCGTACACCAACCTAAGCGGGAATCTTCACAGTGTGTTAATGAACATACAAACGACAGAGGGTTTATTCAAGGCTACTATTGATCAGATTCTATCAGAGGTGGCGGATGAAGACATGCGTACTAAAATGTTGGAAGATGTCGGCCGTTTTGAAGAGATGGTGCAAACTCTGGACGAAGACATGCGAAGAACAAGGTCGGAAAACTCTGAAAATTTTATATCGACGCTGCAGATCTTGGATGATGATCTTCGTAATTCCTTGGGAATGACCTACCAGGCCTTTCAGAATTCTATCCATGAATTTCTACATCAAATGGACGAGATTGAGAAAAAATTGAGCACTATTAATGTGGATGGACCCACGCTTCAGACTGAGTCACCTTCAGATCATGCAGTCACCATACAGGTAAAGAAGCCCCTGTGCAATGAAGCAATGTTTACGCAACCACTAACAGCTGTCAGAGTTCCTCCTTAACTGTAACACCGAATCGGCCACCATCCCGCGTAAAGAAATTGAAAGATTACTATTCGCAGTTTCGGACACGTGGGCGAAATGCTGTGGTCATTGCGCGGGGAACTGATGACGATCTTCGAAAGCTGTGTGAGTCACTAACATTTCACAACAGAAATTTAGAGGCCATTTGCCAATACAGCGAGTTTAAACGTCGTCGCAGTAACTCTTCCTGGTCGCAGCCGCTATCACTCCCCCCTTCAACTACCGTTGGCACATCCGAAGCGAACATCACGATCGATCCAAGGATAGTTCAAAAAGCATCGCGAGAGCTCCATCTGATTGTGGGCAGATCCCTGCGCGTAAACTGCCAATGCCATAAGCTTCAATTATGCTTGAACGACTTAGCTCCATACCACCCGCTACCGAATGATCCGCAGGGCACAGCAAGAACTGGCACTCACTTCTGGTTTCTGCTATCCAAGTGTGTCGACGATGATTGCGATCACGGGCTTCCCAACACGATTCCATACCTCATTTTCACATATCATCCACTCGATGTCACGAACACAGCCAGTAGGGATTCGAATTCGTCAGACGCTATCTACCGCGAAATTTTAAGTAATGTTAATTTCGAAAGGCAGTTCTACGAGTCTGACCACGGTGGTGGTGGCATGCAGTTTACTTTGCGGCGCGCATGCAGTACCAACGCAGCCGGTACAGTCATTTCTCTCCACCAGCTCATCTATGATCCCTCATGGCAGCTCAAGAGCCTGGGTGCCCGCTATCAGCTTGCAGCACACCTAGCCAACTCGGTCCTCTCGTTTTATGCCACTCCATGGATTCATGACTGGAAGCTGCAGACCATACAGTGCATACGCCAAATCGCTAGCACGAGACCGACAGTGTGGATTCCACATGTCCCTGTTAGGTTCCCTCTTCAGACCTCCACCGGAAATGAGGCACGCAGTACGGAGCTTGGTGCGTTGGGTCGCATCTTGTTGCAGTTGGGGCAGAAGGAGCCACTGTGTGATCAAAATTGGGACGATGGGGAACTAGTTATTTGCAGAGAATTGCTAGATCTTCATGCGAATTTGGGCAAAACGTACTGCCAGGTAGTCAGAAACTGCATTCAAAAATGGGGTGCTCATGGTTGCGATCTCATGGAGACGGACAACTTCAGTGGGTTTAAGCAAGATCTCGATGCACTGGAGCGATTGGTGGAGGAATACACACCTAGGATCTAGGTGAGTAGCTAAGTACCTACTTCTTGACCCTGTCAATATTATTGATATGTTTGGTGTTTCTGATTCTATTTAGTAGGATCTAGGGTGTTAAAGTATGCCTTTTTATGAATTTATGAATGGCTTAGAAGGTAATATTAGTTGGTGGATGGTAATATTTTTGAGCTCGAAAATTTGTCCAAGACTTTAGAGTGTAGCCATACGGAATGCATCTGGAGTGCGTGAGTGTCGACATAGTCTTATATCAATACTAGGTGAATGTCATGCGTGGCAGTGTATGCATAGTTTCCCATCAACTCAAGTTTGCTCGGTGAGGGCCATAGTTTACACTCGTCACATTCCTCGTGTTCGCACTAGGAATAGGGGTCAAACAGGTTCTCGGGAATTGCAGGTAAAAACGGAAATGCTTAACACACACCTTCGACAACCACACTCTCCGGTTAAGAGCGCCAAGACTTCGTACGTGGCACCAATCATATCGATATCTATGGTCGCACATTGGCTTCATGAGTTTGGTCATGTGTGTCCGCTCTCTCTTGGGAGCGTACCGACTCAGGACTTGGGATTTTGGGATCTTGTGACTCTACACCACTCAGTATTGACTTTTGGCCAGTAGTCTACCCAGCAACTCGCCGTAACAGCTGTTTTACACCAGTTGTATGATCAGCGAACTCTTAATTTCTCCTCCTCCTCTCTTAGCACTTGCACCCCTGATGACATGCGCAGTACTATCCCCATCTTAAAACAACACATGAATGATCAGACTCAAGCAATACATGCATACAACCTCTACTTCCTGGGACCGGTAGTGGGCCTCTTCAATCCCCGGCAACGAAGAAGTAGACCGTCAGGCGAACTTAGCCCGAGATGCGAATGGAAGCACGGTAATAGAGCGGCCATACACCTTGCCCTCGAATAGAGCTAGACGGATCTCCGAGGGAAGATCAGCAGCCAAAGCAAAGTGGGAGGCCGACCAGTGCAGTAAGCACTTCAGCTATAGACTCAAGGGCAAGGCGGGGACCAAGAGACCTATCCCGATAACAAGCGTGAAGTCGCTGGCTGCCAGGTTCTACCGACTAAAGTGCCGGAATGCACCCACAGGAATTTACCTAAAACGATTCGGTCACCGAGAGGACGACAAATGCTGGTGGTCCGAAGGGATAGTGACCCACACGCGGGAGCACCTCTTCCACCACTGCAGCCGGTGGAAAGACCAGCAGAAAGTGCTCTGGAAACAGGTGGGGAAGGTAACGGGCTGGAAAGCGGGCAGATGCCGACAAGTGCAGGTCTCTGAGCTGTTTTCCATGGAAAAGTGCGATCAAGCGGTGGTGAATTTCCTGGCGGCTACTGACGTCGGGAATTTCCCGCCCAAATGAATGGCGGTATGGAGCGGGCGCAGAAGCTGACTCAGGTGCGGGGGGTGGCGGTCTCTCTCTCTCTTTTTCTCTTTCCTTCTGTTTTGTGAGCGCGGTGAACGTTTTACATCTTTCTATCCTTCATCTATTTTTCTTTTGTCAGCGGGGACGAAGGGTAGCGGGTGGGAGCTCCGCCATCTAGCCGGCCCGCCCGGAGGCGGAGGTGTTATTAGGCTCTGTCATACTCTAGTTAGAGTGAATACAGTATGAATAAACAACAACACAATGGGAGGAGCGGTGCGGCAAACACAACGGTTATCGGAGCGGAAAGGTTGGGAGCCGAAGGTCTACCCCGATGAAGTCAATGTCCTTCACTATACGGTATTACCAACTAAAATGCGGGCATGCTCCCACAGCGACATATCTCAAGCGCCTCGGGCTACAAGATGACGATCAGGTGCTAGCAGTGCGGGAAGGCAGCCCAGACGAGGGAGCACCTCTTCCGCCACGGCAGGTAGTGGAAGAATGAGCAGTAGGTGCTATGGAAGTTGTCAGGAAAGCAACGGGTTGGAGAGCGCGAAGATGTCGGCATGTGCAGATATGAAGCGAATAGGGATCAGTTTTCAAAGCAACATGCCCAAAAGGAAGAATGTTACTAAGTAGAGTGCTGTAGCAACAAAGATTGTTCCTTCACATTAACTAGAGGCCATGCTAGCTGCAACTCGCCTAGCTGGCCAGTGCACTATAACATCACGCATGCCACCACCTCGCCATTTGTTACGGCCAAAAAACAACATGCGTGGATGCGGAGTGCCTGGCCAGCAGAAGACAATGCATTGGGAAAGCGCGTTGTATCTAGCTGAGGAATAGCAAAAGGTCGCCTCTCCATCCATCCACCGTACTCTGTAGATTTGTGATAGTAGGCTCGTATGTTGTACGTATAATTAGAGGCTGCAAAGCGCTCGCTGGGGACGACGCGTTGGGATAGCGAGTACATACCATAACATGGAATCGAGACCTCCGCCCCCCTCGGATCACTCCCAACGGTGGGTTCGTACGTGTAACGTGCTCACTCGCTGCAGTTCAGCCTGTGGTGACTATATGAACCCAGCTACCTATGGAAAGTATTGCTCGGTTAGCCTCCGATTGTGGGTAAGCCAAAATTAAGTAAAAAAACAGAAAAAATGGAGCTACAAAGTAAAATAGTATTATTGCTATAGGAGTGTGTAAAAAGTAAAGTTGGTAAGTAACCCCAAGAAATACCGGAAAAATAAAATACAAAAATACTCAGCCGAAAGTAGCAGTATGGCAAGCTTGCGAGCAACAATAACCAAATGCTGTACACGTCCAAAGGAGTCGGGACGAGTATGCCGGTAAATTTATGCAAGATTTGAGCTTACTTTCCCGGAATTGTCTATTTGTTAGATCTTTCGCTACGTAACTGCAGTCAGTGTCGCCATGTTGAAGTTGAAAATAGAGGATTGAACAGTGGTAGCCATGGGATTCAACGATTAGAAGCTACGTAGCACTCCTTATGAATCAGGAGACAAGGTGTGGATAATGCAGCGCCGCAGAATTGAGAAACGTCGCTATGCCCCGTCCGACTCGCGATGGTAGGCTCGTATATACTTAGAACTCACAATGGAAGTCATGTATGTATGCATACTCGCTACGGTTTCTGCCTGTGGTGACTACGAAACCAAGCAACCTGCTGAAAGTATTATCGAGTTGTTAGCCTACCCCCAGTGAAAGAAGTTCGACAAAGGGAGGAAAGAAATCCGATCACAGAATTTAATCCAGCTTTGCAGCACGTGAACATTGCAGGTTGATGAGTATGTTGAGTGCAGTTGAAGACAGCAGACCGAAGAGCGGGGAATGCGACCGTTGGTAAATGAGCATGAGGATCTAGGAACGTTGTTGCTAGACCTTTGATGGGTATGCTAAAGGAGAGTCAATAGAAATAAAGAAAGGGTTTTACAGAATTAATGAGCTGAGTAGCTGTGATGGGTGTGAACGTTTCATCTTGGGGGTGGTTGAGGTGGTTGCGGTAGTTAAGGTGGTTGATGGAAGTTAAGATTCGAAAGGGGGGAAGTGTGTACGTGTACGCAGTTGTTGCAGCCCCATATCGAGACCTACTTGGCAGCAAAAAATGCATAAAACAACAAATAAATGAGAAGCCAGACAATTAAAAAGGATTGAGACACGGTGTTCAAATTTCAAGTAAATGGTTCGTAATTTTGGGCAGTTAAAATGATGATTCTGCCTTAATTTTGGATCCTTTGGAAGAGCCGTATTGCAGCCTTCCAGCCTTTCAGCCGCATCATTTCTCTTGCACTCACGATCAATACCGCCTACCCTATACCCATATCTAACATGGGGCGGGAGGTTTGGGAGCAGAAGACTCATTCTGATGAAAAGTAGAAAGTCTCTCGCAACACAGTATTACCAACTTAGTTCAGTGTACGCAAACCCCCACCGCAACGTACCTTTATCGCTTTGGGTAGTGAGATGACGACTAGTGCCGATGGTACAGGAAGGCGGCCCTGATGCGAGAGGATCTATTCCGCTACTGCAGGAAATGGAAGAATGAGCAGCGGGAACTGGAAAGCAGGCGGGCGGGAAACCTGCTGAAGAGCGGGCAGTAACGGTAGCCTCCGCTGGGGAACTACAATCTCCCTTAACAGGCCCTAGCCTCCGCCCGGGACGCCCCTAAGCAACAAACCATTTACCCACGGTATTGGGCCCTGGATGGTTAGAGCTCATTGAGTAGTTCATTAGACGTCTAATAATCGTTCTTGTCAGACAAATATTCGTGCATTGTTTGATGCTGGGATTGGTAGGTCTCCCTAGACGTTAGGCGGAACTTTTACTGTACTTTACAAAGCGAGCGAAAGATCAACGCACAGCTCTGAGTAGTAGAATAATAAAGCAGGAGCGGGTGAGAGAGTTAAACAAACCCCACTGTAAGCTTCGTGATCTCAATTGCTGCCGACAATTTTTTCTTCGCTTACCGATAATCACTGTGTCTACATATCTACCCGAACCATTGATTCTATTACCCTGGGGGCTACCTTGGAATCCTCTGCCGAGCTCAAGGTTGCAGTTTGAGAATTACTCGGTAGAGAAGAACTTCAGCTTCCGCTAAGTCGTTGGCACTGACGACTTGTTGTAGATTGCTATCGCCTGACTCCTATTTTGCGATGTGATTGTTGCATTGCTGATATTGTTAATATATGTACGTTATCGGCTGGCATAAAAGCATTTACTTTAGAGAAATAAACTCCTACTAAAAACACGATCGTCAACATATTTCGGGGAAAGACCATGAGAATATATGGTTAAAAACAGCCTCCGCTACGTAAGTCTATGGATTCATCTTCGATCACTTATGAAATATGCAGAATGAGTTCCTCTTTAAGCTCCCAGTCTCAGATTTACGATACCTTTAACACTCACTGTAAAAACGTTTGAATAGTACCAAGTTTTCGCGATTCTTAGCATTTTTTTGGTACTGCGCTGTCAGTTTCAAAGATATCGTAAGCCAAGACCAGGAGGTGAATGAGAGCACAGTTATGTATATTTCGGGTACAGACAACTTAATTATCAGACCAAAATTCGCGGACTTAATTGGGCTCAAAGCTGCAAAGTATTTCCGCGTTGATAGCTTGAGCTGAGGTGCCTCCCCGCACACTAATTACTACCCCACATCCTCACAGAAGGCCTTTCATCCCTTGCATGCAGCAAACGATGGTGGGGTCGATGTTAACAGCTCTAGACCAGGGCCCAGTGCCGACGATCCTAGTCGTAACTGAGGTTAGATTGCTATATCCGGCTCGGGAGTCAGAATTCCGGGACACTATATCCGGGAACAAATCTTCCGCTGAGATGATCTTTACCGAATTGGGACATTTTAACCTTCATTAAGTTCCATCCCAATTTCTGTGGGGGTTAATTGATGCGAAGTACAGCCCCGCAGTCCTCTAGTCTTGTCATGGAGTATCCTGGGTCCGTCCAGTCATAAATTCCAGAGCTGCGAGAATTGTAGTCCGGTCTCAGGCATGGCCTTGGACGGGCGTGACGGACTATTGCGGTGCGTAGACTCATTCACGATTACTCACTCGCCACTGCGAGTGCCACGGTCTCGTAGTATATCTACGTAAGGGATCTTAAATTAGAGTCAATTCTACATCACCATCTGTCACCATTAGGAAGTAAACGGATTGTAACCTACCCCCGGTCATCCATCTCCGGAATGTTCATATTTGAGCTCGTTCGCCCCAGCTTTCTAATAGAGTCAAGAAAAGAATGGACTGGCAAATGGTTGAACAACGAAACTTTACCATACTAGACGGGTGTGCTACAAACTGTGCGACCACCGCTTGATGGGTGTGAATTGACGCATTTATTGATGTAAAGGAGGACTTTGCCTATGAACACGTGATTGGATACTACATTTACCAGTTTTATTATTTTATTTTCTGTAGTGCACTGTACGAGTACACAAGACAAACGAGTTTTTACCCCTACACTATACAGTTGTGTTAAGAACATTCCAACAGGTTCAGGGAGGGAAGTTTGCGATGTTAGGAGGTGAATTGCACATTGTTGATAGGTGTATGTATTAATGCCTTAATACTGTTCATTTTAGTGCAACAAGGGTCTTTATGTATTCAAAACATCTACACCCTAAAGAAGAGGTACAGCAAAAGGCATTGGAAAGGCATTCAAACTGTGCCAATAAATAGCACACCCCTGATTCCGCTAGGATGAAATAACCTGTCTCGGGTTATCTGAAGGCTCACCTTATCACTGCCTACTATTTATGGAACATATGAATCTATGACTATTTGCTCTAGGCATTATCAGGGTTGGACGGATAACATTTCGGGCTCTGTCAGCTGAGTGATGAGCACTTGATCGAATGATATCTCGATGGACGAGGGATTGATGTATCACCTTTCCGAAAACAACCGCACCGACCGCTCCTCTACGAGAACCTGTAGTATTCCAGCAGAAGACCTCTGGGCTGCTGGCAAGTGGGCGCTTGTGCGCCCACCCTGCCTCCGCCCCCTTGCCCTTTGCTAGAGGCGTTGCCCCGGGACCCCATTTTCTCCATATCTCCATCATTATGATTGTTTTAAGACACCTCGAAAATTTCTTGAAATTGGAGTTCTTTCCAATATAAGGTCATGTGGTCATCAAATACTACTTTCACTCAATAGGCTGCTAAGATCGGATACTGCGAGGCCACATGCTAAGTCCCTGCTCATTCCTAGTTCCCGTGGCCATATCTTGGTCTCGTGACCCTTATTTCGGGCAAAGTCTTCAGTTTATCAAGACCGATGTTGCACTTATTTGATTACGAATATCACGTGGCATTGGGTTAAGGTTCACTGGAGCCGCTAGCGTGTAGTATAAGGTTACGTGGCATTCTAAACTTAGACTTAGATAGTTAAAAAGTTTTAGTCAAGAAGTTTAGCACAAAAGGTTCGTTTCAACATACAAAAGCCCTATAGTTGCAGCGGTTATCCTTTAAGCATTTGAGATACTCAGGAATGTGGATGAATTCGTTAGAACTTGTGCTGAACCCACCAATGGAGCGATGTTTTGCCCTTAGCCCAAAATCAAATGTAATTGCTTTTAGAATGGGTGCCAAACGACAGTCTCCCTGTCGGGGTCACGATCCTCGGGAGACAAATACTAGATGTCAGGGACCATTTCAAGTGATAGCATGGATTGGACTACAATGTCGGGTCCTGTCGGGACTGGCCGGCAGAGGGACTATTGAAACCACATGTTATCCATTTCCCGCGTGCATACTGATAGGTATCAGTGCAGTTTTCTGATATATATATGGTTTCGAATAGTTCGGCGCCCGCCAGTCTTCTCGGGCAAAGAAACCTCGTCCAGTGATAGGTATGAGGAGGCACACCTAGGGCCCGGATCGGGGATCTATCAGACCGTAGCTGAGGTTGCCGCTGAGTTGCTTCAAGTTTTACCTCTCAAAATGACTTCATGAATAAGAATACGATGCATAAAGGCAGATAGCAGCCGCTTTACACCATCGTCGACATCTCAGACCACTTGATAAGCTGTATCACGCGACGGACGGGCTGTCGCCGAATCACCAAGTCACCACCCGCATCATGAACTCATCACTCGGCTTATACTGTGGCGCAGTTGCATCAATAGATCTCAGCCTTCATATCGCGGCTTAATGGGCTGGTACTAATATAGGCTTATAGTATACATAGATGAGTACGTACACATTCGTATATACTATACCGTATATTGGGTCTCGACTAGATAGACACTAGTTTCACCATCTCTACTTTTAACACCAGCTGTTGCACATACTGGGGCCATCTGTTCTGATAGGTTATGAGCCCGGTGCCGTTACCATCTTTACCATGCGTAATCCATTTTTACCTCCTGACCCACCAGTGCTTTGACAACCCTAACCTGTACCACGTACTGAACTCAACACAATCACTAGAGCCGTCGCACGTTTATAACCTATACATTCACCATTTGTACCGAAATCTCCAAGATTGTTTCCGGAATCCTACCGTAGAATGAATAATCACACCAGCGAAGCATACGGCAAATGGAAGCACACTCAGAGCTGTGGCGCAGGGAATGACAACCCCAAAAACGGAGGAAACAATGTTAAACATGTTACCACTGCGGGCTTCCAGGCCACTTTACGACAGACTGTACCAGCTTCAATTCATTCAAGAAACTCTGCCGGCTATAATCATAGATCTCAGAGAAGACTGCACGGTAACTCTAACTCATCAAGGGCTGTTGACGATACAGAGGGCAAAGTACCAAGTTGATACCCTATATACAACTACTACATCAACTTCTCATCGGAAGAATGGAAGAAAAGGACTCGGAAAAGCGCACTTACCACCACAGCTCCGAGTCCACTCGCCAACACACCCAAAACACACTTCCATGTACCACTTCTAGTACATTTACAAGTACAACCTAACCTACCGTAACCAAGAGCATATCCATAACCATGAGCATATATCGTTAGGAACTCATCTACAATCACCAAGTCTATTTCGAAAGGGAGATAGAGCAAATAGAGCAAGAGACAAAGCGCATAAGAAAGCGCACTCACCACCGGACGTCCGAGCGCACTCACCACCAAACCTACACGTACACACACCACCGCACTCATAAGTGCACCAGCTACAGTACCTCCTAGTCCACTTACAAGTGCACCTATCACCAAGTCTACAAGTACATCTACAAGTGTACCTACCACTATTTCTCTGAGCCTACATCCAAGCGAGCCTACAGTGTCCACATACATACACATCAAGCAAACCTACAGGTCTACCTACCATCTGTTCTCCAAACCCACCTGCCGCTACCACTAAGTCGGATGCCATACGGAGCCACCCACCTTTTCCGAATCACACACACCTTCGACAACCACCCTCAAGGCCTGGCTTTGCCAAGCTTTCCCCTCTTTGGGGGGGAGCAGGGTTTTACTTTGGCTTCACTCCATACCTTTTGTCTGTGTCCGCTTGCTTTTGCATGTGTATCTCGTTGTTTTAAAGATCTCTTCACCACTCAGCATCGACTTCGACCGGTAGTCTACCCAGCAACTCACCACTTGAAGTTTTACGCCAGTTATCGAAGTCTATGACATGCCTGTGGATTCACTAGTACGTGAGGTCCGGGACCTATCAGCGCAGTATCGGTGAAGTTCCGTCAAGTGGTTGCCTAAAAAACCCCGCGTGACGGGAGTGCTGAGATACACGCTCTGTACAAGCTCTTCGAACCGACAATGATGGACAAGACCCGCTCCTCGGGCACCACTAGGACGAAGTACATAAAGCGGCCTTACGATAACATCACCCATCCACCCCGCCGTTCCAGTCAAGCCCGAAGATGGTCAGCGCGCCGTGTATGACCTAGTGAGTTTCACTTCCGGACCTTCAAATGTCCTGCCTTACTCTGTTTTGGCGGTTGGGGTATTCCACTGCGATAACATCAAAGAGACCCTGGACTGAGTGTGAGTGAGCGAGGATTTTTTAAGCGACTGTCGTCAGATGACGGGATGTGCAGGTTATACTCTAGGAAAGGGGGGCCAATTAGTTAAAAAAAATGGGGGGAAGGAGAATGGGATGGTACATTTGACCGAGAGGAGGGCTTGGCGGACACGTCGGGTTCACACCGCGGAGTATCGGGGAAAAACGGATTTTTTGTCATACTCAGTTTAGAGTGCATACAATATGAATACACACACACACCTTTTCCGAATCACGATTATGGCGCTGGTGTCTAGCCCACATGCATCCTGGTCAAGCACAAACAAAAGTTCACGGCCAGAAGGCTTTTATCACGACATCCTCAAACGATTCCGCATGGAGGATACCTATACCACGACGACCCCCATCCAGTGTTACTGCCTATCAGTGCTGCTGCCCATCGACTCTAATATTATGGTGAATTGAACCGTACGGATAGAATGTATATATGGCTTTGCAGCTTCGATAGATAGCTACAATCAATCATCATACAAAATAACACCAGTTGTCTTCTAGTCTAAGAAATGCCAGCCCGGAAAGTTATAGTCCTGGATATTCCACACTGGGACGGAATATTGGGAACCTTGGTAATATAGAGAAGTGCAATCTAGTTGGTATATGAATCGGGATATGGAAATTGGAACCAAGTGTTACGAGTCGTGATGTTTGTCGGCATCACCGCCACCAGTAGCTGCACAGATTACAACGTAACCTGCCGGAATTTGCAGGTTAGTAACTTTAGTTGGATATGCCCGAAACTGAATAAAATATCGACAGAGAAATTCCATCCCCGTAACAGTTGTAAAAATTAACATAAATCTTGAACTGTCGCCAGTTCTAGAAAATACGCAGGGTTTTGTGGAGGTAAGGTGAGGATTAGGTAGTGCTTAAAAACAGGCTGTATGAGTGACACATGAAACCAAACGTCTTGTACGCTTGAAAGGATTGATAACGAGTAGAAACATATAGCTATAAAGTGAAAACGCTTTGTAAATTTTTTAACGGGGTTGGATAATCTGAAATTGATTGCAAATCCATGAAACATGCGAATCATAACTCCTCAACCCCCGTTACACATCCCACTTTCCAGTCATTTATTCCATCCAGAGACCCTCCGAATTTCTCAGATTTCCCAATCTTTCCTGCATTTCCCCGTCTTCGTTTACCGCTTGCATCTGAACATTCACTGGATTCAACTCTGCAAGATTTCGAAGTTGCTCGCAGACTCTAATACATTCGTTGAGGTGTGTAACCGCCGTCTGGTAGGTCTGATCCACTGGAGTGGCGAATTTGACAATTTCGGTATGTTTTTTGTTGACTGGAATTCGGTGTTCGCATTGCAAAAATGTTAGAGCAGAGAATCCCTTCACCGTTTGTGTCTCAATTCCTTCTTCTTCGTCGAATTCTTGCTACATGAAGTTAGCAACATTTTAGCAGAATTATGTTATCTGAACACCCATTATTTACCTCTCTACCCGACGGTATCTCATAAAAGCTGGCCATTGTGATTCTTTGCTTCAATCCTTCCCAAATCTGTATCATATCCTCCTTTTGGCCCTCGAGAAATTCCGAGCCGTCTTTCAGTTGCATGATCAAGTTGCTTCTTTGTTGACGAGAGCTGATGTTGAAATCCTTAATCGTAAGGCCCTGGTGTGGCGTTGCGAAGAGGAAGATTCCGTGAGTTGAACTAAGAATCGATTTATAAAGAGGATCTCGATTCGATGCGACTAATGTCTACCACGCATAAACGTAAGCTGACAAGCGAAACCTTGGAGCATGCGAACTCATACTTGCAGTATCAATATTCCACCCAGACTGTGTCCTATGAAAATTATCGGCCGGCTCTGATTCACATTTTCAGTGTCAACAAGAGGGGGCGCTACAGACAATGATGCATACCTCGGCCGAACTTCTAGAATTTTGTAACTTCTGGATGAAGTTTCTTCTGTAGTCAATCAGTCTGGAGCCATCGGTTGAAGCCCCGGTGAGGCTGCTGTCATAGCCATAAACCATAACCCTGATATTCCGGACATCGTGCGGTAGAAAGTCTTTGAGCCACATTTGGTGAGTCTCATCGCTCGTCCAGGAGCGGAAGGCATGACCTGCAAGGCCGGTCACTGCAACAACACTGCACACACATTAGCATGAGGGGAGTATAACCGTCCATGGTGATGCTAACTCTGCAATTGTTTCCTCCCCAGGCGAGTTTAAAGGTGTCAGGTCATAGAAGTGACAGTCTATCGTAAGCCATACCGTACCGGCACCATTAGGAACCTTCAAATTGTTGAAGTCATTCGGTTTAAGCCTTTGGAAGTATTCGGTGCAGCTGTCGAAGTTGAGCAATGCGGTTTGAGAGGAGCCCTGGCATGCTGGGAATAGAGATAATTCGTATCCATTGCTATCAAGAGACGGGTCGATCTTCTTTAGAGAATTAAGTAGGTCATCCTGACTCCAAGTAAATGGTATATTGGCTATTCGAAAGCACATTGGCCCAGAAGTAGCCATAGCCGTGTTGCTAGGACCAGAATCGTCGCTAAGAGAAGTGGAAAAACGCTGATTGGATGTAGCAACGTTCGATTCCTGTCGTTCAGGTGACAAGGAGGATACCGGCCTGTTTATTCCGAATAGTGTTCGAAGTTTATCCATTTAAGACGGTAGGAGAATAGACGTAAATGTGAACAATGTTTTAGCTGTATGATTAAATTATCAAATGACTGAACTGGATGCATTCAAAGCCTGTTTATATTTAAACCAGATTTCCACGGTGAAGCCTCCCGCTCATAGTTTTTTGTTTTACGTGAATTCTCCTACCCCACCCTCAAAAAGAGTGGATGTGGGAGCTGGGATAAGGGATGTGGCAACCGACTATACACACTTAATCTTAATTGGCTGAGCTTGGCTTACTGCAGAAGCTACTCGGCTGTCTATGGGCAGTTGAGAGCTATTTGTGATATAACGCATGTAGTCTCAGCATCGCCGATTGCACAGTAATACCTATATAGTTGCATTTTATATAGGCCATGTTGAAATCGGAGCCTAATTAGTAGAGAACAAAGTCAAATCTGCACAAGTGCTATTTTTAGCATCCGGGAACAGCTATTGAGGACAGTCGGTACTCCACAAAACACATCTCGGACATTCTGATAGATGTGCACCATCATCGGAATTCTTCCATACGATTGAATTATGATAACTAGTTCGTATACATCTACCTACTGTTAAATCTCCCACCAGATGAACAGCTAATTTTGAGATTTTGCTATTCAGAGCGCGGCCGCGCTGGAGGTGGTTGGTGTCTAGATAGTATCTCAGTATCTGCGAAATCACCAATGATCAATGATAACACCAAGTGACGGTCGATGTGTTTCGGGGTATTCGAGGGGGCTGATCTGGGATACCAGTATTTGACGCTCGTGTTCGAGACAGTCAACGAGGAACATTGTGACAGTATAGCAGACGGGATATAGATGACTATAATGTCGAATATTAGCAGTGGGTGTTTTCAGCAGGAGCTCATATATCAACCAGGAGCTAATTGTTTCCCTATAGATTATCTCAGAATATGTGGTCTCGATGGCGATGTTTTATGCCATCATGGACGTGTTGGTATATCAATGGCATGGTTTTTAACGAAACACTGAGGAAACACCGCAATCTAATGTTTGGTGGTTGCCGATCGCCAGAGTTGTATCGATCGGAGAGAATGATTCAATGTGTCGCTAGGCGATTTGCTAGGGGATTGGAACACTGCAAATTGTTAATTCGCCGATCACTAGATGCGTCTCTCGTCAAAATATTCATTTCGTAAAGTTGGCAATCTGTTCTCAGAACCTGTGTGGCAGGGAATTGCCAGGTAGTTGCCAAGTTGCAACACCCGGTAAGCTGCGTGCGTTTTCGCCTATCACCTGCCGCTGCATCACGCGGGGTATCATTGTTCCAGCCGGTAAAAGCTCCGCCCCAGGTTCCGTCCCACGTATGTAAAGTTTCACCCCTGTAAAGACATTTCCCTCCTTGCAAGCAGCGTTCTACACATTTTGTTCCCACTTCCCCTAGAGTAATGTCTGTCGCATAAGAGCGATCTTAAGCTCTGTGGAGTTAATTGAAACAGATCGTAGAAAACCGTAGATTTCTCCGGGCAAAGATCGTGAGAATATACAACCAAAAACGGACTCAGCTACGCCAGTCTGTAGATTCACCTCCGATCGCAAATTTATCTATATACGAACTATGCAAAATGAGTCCCTCTTTGACCTCCAAGTCTCCGATTTACCATATATTTGTAACTGACTGTAGTGCGTTTGAAAAGCATCCGTTTTCGGCGATTTTTAACTTTTTCGTTGATACTGCGCTCTCAGTTTTGAAGATATTCTAATTCTAAGAGCTAGAGATGACAGAGGGCATAGTTACGCACACCTCGTGTATATATTACTTAATTATTAGACTAAAACTCGCGGACTTAATTGGGCATAAAGTGTTGGCGTTTTGTTCGCGTTCCTTGCCAAGCAACCGGTCAGTACCATCCACTACAGATACGCAACAGCGGTCACTATCGGTATCTTCACTTCCATTGCATCTAAGCCCGTCCGCCTTCTTCCGGTTTAATGAGTGGAAATTCATAAGCCCACCTTTACTGCTCACTTTCTACCCGTAACCCAGTTATAATTCATGACAAAATTTATCGCAGCAGGTGTGCATACCAAAGCATTGTAGGTCCTTTCCCTTCCTAGAATCCAGAATGCAGCTGTTGATATTATGTTATTACAGTGGAATGCCCCAACTGGCGAAAGCCAGAGTTCCTTTTCCATTATTGGAGAGACCTGTTTGGTTATATCTGTCCCGGGAAGTAGAAATATATACGTGCATCGCACCACTGTGTCCGTTCTTGTGTTATATGATGGGAATATAGAGATAGTGTTGCGCATCATCTGGGGTTGCGAATTTGCCGTAAAACATCCGTTCCGGCGAGTTGCTGGATAGACTACCGGCCAAAAGTTGATACTGGTTGGTGTAGAGTTGCGAAATCCTAAAATCTTAGGCCCGTACACCTCCTAGAGAGAGCGGACACACAAGACCAAACCCATTGAGCCAAAGCGCAATCGTTGATCACGATGTAATTAGTGCCACGTACGATGTCTTGGCATCTTAAGCTGACAGTTGTTGAAGCAAGAGCATATTAAAAGATCTGGTGTTGCCATCCTTTCCAACCCTATTCACGATAGGCAACCATCATTATGGATGGACTCTCTGCCGTTTCTTCAATAGCTGGTCTCTTACAGATTGGCATAAAAGTTACTGGGTTCGTATCCTCAATGATGGATGTGCCGAGCCTGATGTGCAATATCTCGGACGAGGTAACGGCCCTTTCCGCAATATTCTGCCAGATACAAAACTTGTTTCTACATTCCTCGCCAACAAAAAACAACGGAACACACATGCTATACGTTCGCGATGTTGTCACTATCCTTACTAGCTGCGTATGCGCATACTCAGAGCTGGGATTAGCCGTGGATGGACTCAACAGTGGTGTACTCAACGCTTGGGATAGGGCGAAGTGGGTAGCGAAGGAGAGGGACTTCAAAAGGATCCTTGAGGCGTTGCAGTCTTCAAAATTATCGTTGAATTTGATGTTGACTATTTACAACTGGTAATGTGTCCTCTTCTATCAGGTACTATGAAGGCTAACCAATATCGATGTAGCAAGTCGACTCGAAAGGCAGAGAAATCGGTTCAGAAATTGACTCATCTGCTCGAGAATGTCCTGCTAGCGAATCCTAATTTGAGACTAAAGATGGCTTCACTAGGACGGCAGAATGACGATGGCGACGATGCGTCTATTCGAACGAATGGCACTACCAGCACGATATGTAGTTGGAGAACACAGATGGATCCGTTTGAGAAAGCACTCTACGGGTCCAGGGTATATTCCAGGGCGGGTTTGAATTTGGATGCCTCAACATTCAATTTAGAGACCTCAACCATTAAAACCTTAGAAACATCCCGGTCGAACTGGTCTCAACTATCTGGTCTCAGTCTATCGCAAATATCGTCAGTAGGTGTTATTCTTCTTCCGATTACAAGCTCAGATGTGCACAATACCACCTTTGATGCCCTCGGTGGGGCTTCAACCCAGCAGTCGGTATTACCCTCTTCGACCGTGGCTCCTCCCTCTCCTTTCCCTCAATATGACCATCCTTACGCACCCTGTACAGAATTTCGTTCCCTTACCTATTCATTGACTCCTACAATAAACGACCCACCGATAAGAAATTGGCCTACCGATCTAGTTATAGGGATTGATTTTGGAAAGACGTACGTTAGCCCTGTCTAACGGTGTACAGTACACGCAAGGGGATACTGATTGTGACTGAGTCCGACGTATAGCTATACCGGAGTAGCTTGGGTACTCAACGACGACAAAAGAAAGATTCAGCTCATCAATAACTGGTGCGGCCAAACAGTTTTAGGAATGTCAGCCAAAGTTCCAACGGCAGTGACCTATAAAACCACCGAGCCACACGATTTGATTAGCTGGGGGTTTGAAGCGACGGGGAGGCGTAAGAGGGAGGAATCGGAACCTTTTACATTGTTCAAACTTCTGCTTCAGCCGCCAGCTACTTCGAGTGAAACTGCCGCAGCTGCCAGTAGCCCTGAACTAAATACGATAACACGCCTCCTGGAAAGCTACGGAAAAACTGCCGAAGGTGTAATGACTGACTATCTCCGGAAAATATGGAACCATACACGGCAGCAGCTACGTCAGATACTTGGAGACAGTTTCATGATTGACTATTCTGTCCGTGTGGTTTTAGCAATACCTGCACTATGGACACCATCTTCGATCAGATTGGCCAGGACGTTGGTGCATCGGGCGGGATTGCCCGAAGATGTAGAGCTTGTAAAGGAACCTGAAGCAGCAGCAGTTGCTGTTCTCCGGGAGTCAACAATACGACCCAACTTGAACTTGAATGTGGGTGATGTTATTACCATATGCGATGCTGGAAGAATGACATGTGTGAGCTAGTCTTATTTTAAAGATAGTTGGCGGGTAGTAATGTAACTCTAGGATGTCATATCATACGAGATTCTCAGTCTACAGCCATATCTACAGGTAAAAGAGTTTATAATAGCTGAGAGTAAGTAAACCCCAGATAATTTGAAGTATAATGCATACTGAACCACGCCTAGCAGCCTTATGCGGCTCAAACTACATAGGTGGGCGGACCGGTTCTTCCAAACATACTAGACAACCCACTAATATCATTTAGACAAAGCGTTTGAAGCCTACATCGAAAGGCTGGTAGGCCCGGAGCAGTATAGATCAATAGATCCGAAGCATAAAAGTAAAATGCTTTCAGACTTTGAAATTCTAATTAAACGGAGCTTTCGAATTAAACACGAACAAAAAAAGACCATACTGGTCGATCTTCGTGGAGTTGAGGATAATAAGAATAATGGCATCGAAGATGAATCAATTATACTAAAACCGTATGTACCCACATGTTCAATTTGGAACACAAATAACTAACATCTATATAGTAAGGAATTGCACAACGTTTTTCTTCCGACTTGCAACAGAATTCGGGACCTAGTCATGAAGCAGGTTAGCTGTGCCTTAGAAGCGGAGAAATGCATCGCAGTATTGCTTGTTGGGGGGTTCGGCGAAAGTCCCTATCTTTTCGAGCTGCTCAATTCCTCATTCGCCCACAAAGGTATCAAACTATACCAGGGTATCCAGTAAGTACAATCCCGGACCTTGAGTGCTCTACACTGTCGCTGATAGGCAGAAGTAATTGGACGGCTGTTTGTCGGGGCGCAGCTCGCTGGGGAATTGAACGCTGTACACCGGAGGCGATGATTAAATCGAGGAAGTTACGATACAGCTATGGTATCATAATAACATCTCCATATGATCCGTATGAGCACCACAATGAAGTTCAGGATCCTGTTGATTCAATAGAGCGCGGGCAACGGATTGAATGGTTATTGAAAAAAGTATGTTCGAAATGCAGTGCTTCTTATACATTTACTAATGTTCCATTCTCTATGGTGCTGGGGATAACTGGAGTACAGGGAGATGAGATTGAAGAGGGTCACACACTGGCATTTGAAGCACAGTGCGCGATTCAAATACGGTTTGGGGATATTGGACATCGTCGATTCTGTGACGTTCTTCTCTATTGTGAGAGGGATGATCCTCCTGAGCGATGTACTTCTGGTGAGTATCCAGAAGGAAGTTACATTCTCCGGTGTAAGCTTACTCAAAACGGCTAGACGTCAAGCTTCTTGGATACCTACCATGGCAGGTCGACTGCAAAAGCATTCTATGGCATGAAAAGCGCGACTCTAAAGCGGTTTTAGGCGGAAAGGCGGATTACAAGTTTAAGTATATGCTACAGTCGAAACTAGGACCAGCCTCGATGAAGCTGTCCGCACTTTACAGAGGAAAGATTGCAGGTACTGTAGAAATACCTTATGAAGGAACGGATGACATTCCAAAGACAGATATGAGCTTGAGGGACTTGAATTCAAGTAGGTTTGGTCCTTGACTTTATATTGAATATCATATCTCACATACGGCAGAGAATTGAACTGAATCATAATGAACCGCCCCCGCACGCGGTATTAACCGAATAGATGTGCGCCGTCGGTTTCGAACCAAGATTCGCACGGTTAGGAGCCCTGGCAAACTGAATTCATAAACGACCCTTCCTATGGTGCAATTCATGTTGCTGCTATGTGGCAGATTTTGTCTTTTGCCTTAGTTCATTGGTTACTTGTAGTTGACTGATTTTCGAAGGAGTTATTTCAACTCAAAGTGCTGCGACTACCAATTTGTGTTCATGCCCCAATGTTGGTGTTGATGTACTTGCCGTACCAGCCCGTGCCGGAATCTCCGCTTCATACCAGCCTTATTGTCGGCTCTCCGTTTTCCCAGCTTTTAGTCACTTCTACACCAAGCATCCTAACATCACTTGAGACCTATCGACTTGCTATGTTCCAACATCCTGCGGGAGATGCTGTAGTTACAGCTTGGAGTAACAATCCTGGACAAAATCTGTTAGCTTTTGAAGCAACACACCCGACAGTAAGAAGGGTACAGAGTAGACAGCTGTACGTAGAAACAACGATTGTTCCTTCACATTAACCGGAAGCTATGCTAGCTACGGCTCGCCCAGCTGGCTAGTGCACTATAACATAACGCATGTCACCACCTCGCCACTTGTTGCGGCCAAAAGACAACATGCGTGCGTGCGGAGTGCCTGGCCAGGAGAAGGGAAGGGAATGCATTAAAACAGTGCGTTAAACTAGTTCCGAGAATTACGAAAATATTTCCCTCCATCTATTCACCGTACTCTGTAGATTTGTGATGGTAGGCTCGTATGTGTGCACACGATTGAGGCTGTGTAACACTCGCTAGAAACGACACGTTGGGGTAGCGAGTAGATACCATAATGTGAAATCGAGAATCGCCACCACCTCCGACGACTCGCAATGGTGGGCTTGTGCGTGTGTGCTCACTCGCTGCGGTTCAGCCTGTGGTGACTGTACGAAACCCAGCTACCTACTGAAAGAACTGCTCGGTTAGCCGCCGACGTAGATGCGCCAAAAGAGAGTGAAGCAAAAGAATGAATTGGGTGATAAAGTCGAATACTGTGAAAACTTGGGATAGAGGATTGAAGAGCGATGGCCTGGACTTCAACGTTTTGAAGTAATGTTGTTGTCGCCCTGTGAATCAGAAGAGAAGGGTATGGATAATGTAGCGCCGCGGAATCGAGAAACGTCGCCATCCCCATCCCACCTCCTTCGAATCGCGATGGTAGGCTCGTACAGATGTACTCCGTACTCGCAATGGTAGGCATGCGCGCTACGGTTTCAGCCTGTGGTGACTACGAAAACAAGCAACCTGCCAAAATATACTATCGTGTTAGCCTACCTCCGGCGAAAGCAGGGGGAAAAATGGAAGAAAGGAATTGGGTCACAGAGATTAATGCAGTCGTGTAGTATGCGGGTCGATATGTAGGTTGGTTGACGTCGACAATGGGAGATCGAAGAGTAGAGCATACGGGAATTGCGGACTGAGCTTATTAGCAACGAGAATCTGGGAACGTTATTGCTAGACCTCCGAAGAGAAAGAAAGGAAGAGGATATGAGATTAAGAGTTAGAGTGATGTAGAGTAGCTATGATGGATGTGAATGTTCAGGGGTTGGGTAATTGAGGTGGTTGACAACGAGATTTGAAAAGAGGGTGGAAATGTCTACGTGTCAAACCCGAGTACCATCCACTGGCAATATACCCAGTTGGCAGCAAAAAATGCATAAAACATCGCAGTAGCGAGATATTGGACTAATATAAACAATTAATGCTTAGTATTCGAGTTTCAAGTAGTTAAAAGCCATTTAATTTCAGGCTGTTGAAATGTTGATGCTGTTCTAATTTTGGATCTTTTTGAAGAGCCGCATTGCAGCCTTCCAACCTTTCAGCCGCAAGGTTTCTCTTGCGCTCACGCCCATACCCAACGCCCACCACTCTATGGAGCTCGGTACCCCTCTCCACCTCACTACATTCATTCACACCATGAATAAAACTTTTTATACCCCCGTTCTCGCCCTTAGTGCATGCTTACTTACCCCTTTTGCATGACCGAGGCTAACAACCACGCTGTTGCAGGTAGCGATTTCGTACAGGCACCACAGCCTGAACCGCAGCGAGCATACTCGCACCAGCCTACCGCTAAGATTCTACCACTACGACATTGGGGGAAGATGGAGGAGGGGATGTTTCTCGACTCCACAGTTCTGCCTCCAACGCGCTCTCCCGACACGTAACCCCTCGTCCCACGAGGTCGCCTCCAATCTTTGAAGCCCATGGGTAGGCGTCTGCACATGCCTATTTTTTGGCAAGTGCTCGTAGTTATGAGGTGCGGAGGTTTCGTATGTTCAGCGACGTATCCGCAGCTTCTGCGCTCACCTTTTGCAGAGTGCGTATGCAACCTTCACTCCTCCAATATTACGCTGGCGAGCCCGTCCATGAACTCACATGTTGTCTTTTGGCTAGCGTGAGCGGCGAGGTGGCAACATTTGAGATGCGAGGGGTCATTAGGTTGCTGTGAAGGAAACATTATTGTTGCTGGGTTTTGAAGCTCTCCTGAGGACGGCCTAGCGAGTTGGGAGTGCTTGCAATTGGATCACGATGAATCGGATCTGAAATGTCGCTACGTCCATGTTTTGTGGGTTTGTTGGGGGGCGTGTAGGAGGGTGGGGAAGCTGAGAAGATGGAGTGCCCATGATAAAGTTTGTATGGGGACGAGATAATGTGGAGCAGATAGAGTGTTTCAGAGAAGGCGGTAATGGAAGGGAGATAGCGGGATACCTTATATTTCTCGATCCACAGTGCTGGATCCAACGTGCTACCCCGTCACGACCCTTACTCCGCGCCGCAGCCTCCAATCGTTGAACGCCATCGGTCCGCTTGCACTGACGTATGTTGTCATCGCAAGATTGGCCAGCGACGCGGTGTCAAAGCTCCGTATGTAGAGACGGATACATGCCTTTGGCGCTGCACGAGTAACGTGTGAACCGTCTCTTCGGGCGGCGTGTGCAACCTCCACTCCTTTCAATCTCAAGCTGGCGAGCGCTTCCACGTACTTCCGTGCTGTATTTTGGCCAGCGCAAGCGGCGAGGCGGCGGGATGTGAGATTTGCGAGAAGTCGCCGAAAGGTTGTTATGAACGAAAAACTATTGTTCGCTTTTGAAGCTCTCCCGACGACTACCTTCCGAATTGGGAGCGCTTGCAATTGGGTCATTGTAGATTGGAACTGTAACATCCCTATTTTCTATTTCATGTATTGTGGTGATGGATGCGATGGCGGGGTGGGGAAGCTACGAAGATGGAAATTATATGATAAAGTGAGAACGAGGATGAGATAATGCAGGGGAGGTGCGGTGGGGGCTGTAAACACAGAGTTGGTGCGAATGGAGGGGAGATATCAGGACGATAGGTGGGGTAGGGAAGAGCTCTGCGACGAGACGGGTTGAGTAGTATTTACTTTACTTAGTATGTAATGTTATTGAGGCTTAGCGGAACGAGAGGACGCATCAGCCACAACAGAGCGTAGGCAAAGTAAGTATAAGGTTCTCACACTGGGTAGAAGTAATGAAGTCCCTGCAAACTCACAGCTCAATAGACCGAGACAGCACAACAACCATGGCTACCAAGTCAGCAACGATGAAGGATCTTCGGGAGCAATGCAAGACCGAGGGACAAGAAGCAATAGGGAGCAGGGCAGATTTGATCAAACGTCTAGAGGACAAGAGGAATCACCCGGAGGTGCTTTCGCCGCAAAGTCAAGATGATAAGGAGTGCGATGTCATACTAGTCGCCCTATCGGAACTCAGAGACCAAAAAGGAATGAAAAGGGACGCCAAAGATGCCCTCGAGCAGGCACTGAATGGAGAGGAGCTTCATGTCGAAGAAGTTCGTAGCGAATCGTTCGTCGGCAATCGCCGCGGTTTTAGCTTTGCAAAACGCATTCGTACACTTGAAAGGCTGGCCGACGAGATCCCTTCGCTTAAGAATAGGGTCGTCTCACTTGGAGTCAAGACTGCCTCACTTGAAGTCAAGACCGCCGCACTTGAAGTCAAGACTGCCTTACTTAAAGTCAAGAATGTCTCGCTCGAAGACCGTGTGGGCAGTGTAACGTGCTTCGCTCAACGCCTACAAACTTCTGAGGAATCGTTTCATCAGCACTTTCAAGCCTGATAAATTGGGAAAAGCAACCGACAAGGACAGGAGTATCATCGGAGTAGTAAATTTATGGGCTTAAGGAGGAGACGCCGTGGTTGATGCACAATTGTACCAAGAACTAGACGGAAGACGCAATTTCTCTGCTTTCAAGAAGCTTTACGGGTTTCTACCAGCGATCGTGCAAAGTATCAGTGAGTAATCTTTGCTATTCTCAACAACTTGATTAAGTATCAAGGCTAACTTGTCTAGCGCACAACGAAATCACCGGGGTTTTGAACACTCACGCCGGGGTCGTTGCTTCGAAGCACAAAACCGGCAGCGACGAATTTTACAAACAGTTTGCAAAGTTTATTGAGCTCTTTGAGGAGTCGGATTATGATGAAGGTTATTTAGAGAGGAACTTGACCGATGTGACTCAAGCGTACTGGTCGTTTCCAAACTGTATCGAAGATGAGGTTACGAGGGTCGATGCTATAGAGGCCAGTGATTAGGTGGCATTACGGTTTATTTGTCGGGGCTGATTATATGATTTGTTGTAGGGGAGTATCCCCGAATGTGAGCTTCGCTGGCGCTCAGGAAATATATGAAGATTTGGCCAGCACTACCGAGCGATTGTCAGAAGTCCGAGTGTGTATGTATATTGCGAGAAAGAAGTTCACAAATCTCCAGAATCTCCGGTGTCCGCATTTTTTCGGTTCCACATCACTGCCACGAGTACATACTTTGTGTAGCTGCATACTCGGCTTGTGCATCTCAGTACTAGGGACCGGAGTATGCATGTTCATTCCACGCGGGAAAGAATGATCAATCCCTGCAGTTTTTGGAGGTAAAGAAGCTAACTGTCTGTTCTCGAGATGTACGTACATCGGCTCGAGCTTTTGTGCTGCCATGTCTCCAAAGAGGTCAGCTGTCTTTCTCAACACTCCAACACCGGAAGATGAAGAGCACTACAAGGTTACAACACGTGTACAGCGAGCTTGAGCCAAAATCCCCTCACTCACTCTTTCTTTTTCTCTGCTTATGTATTTAGGTCTTATTACTATTATTTAAAGGGATCTCGCTTAACCCCTATGCTATACCAACTATGCCAGTCACGCCTCTGTGAAGTTGCTCTTCCCCAAAAGCTCGCATAGCTGCTCCTAACGGCATACACTCAGGGAGGCAAGAGAAGGAGGGAGTGTTTCTTCAAATAGACGGTCATTAGGCACTTCCTCAGTTTAAGCCTTCTACCTCGGAATCATGCGACTATCACTCGCGCACCTGAAGGTCTGGCAGTTCTGAATTCGCGGCCCGAGGTAACGTCAGCTCTTTCCGGGCAAATATCGTCAATCCCATCTCTAGAATAATCGAAAGTACGATGAAGTATGTTTCAGCAAGTGCTTGGGCCCAGAAGTCAACCATGGAGCTTGATATGCAGTTTTGAGACGCTTTCCAGAAAACAGCATTGCAAAATAAAAGTCCCATAATTCCAGCCGCCGAACCCCCATTGCAATTTCCCAACCTCCATTGCAACCTTAAACTCCCAACTCCCGACTTTCACAGCTGCGTTCATGCATAACTTGTTCTAGTCGAGGAATGTTGACTAGGGATTTGGCCCGGTAGCTTCCTTAGTCTTCGATGCTGGTGGACTCGGGCATGAGGCTGGTGGCTTGCCGTCCCCATCAGCCTCGCCTGCCCCCACCTGCCTCGTCTGCCCCACCTGCCTCGCCTGCCCCCATCTGCCTCGCCTGCCCCCATGCTGAGGAGGAGGGCTCGGCACTGGTACTCGGCTTTGGCAGTCGGCATGGAGTTTTCCTTCTCTCTCTTTCGTATATAAGTCTATAGTTTTTCCCTCTCTTTGGATCGACAGACAATTCATTTTCTCTTCTTCTCTATCATCTTCTCGTGTCAACAAGGAACTGTCAGTAATGCTACCTTCAGACCTATCGGAATGAGAATTGATGACATTAAACTCAAAAGCTATGTCTAGAGAATTCTCTTGCCCGTTTTATCTAACTCAAAGCTTGCCTCACGAGCGACAATTGAAACGACTACCGAGTGAACAATGTTTAAAGTAGAGTGGTAGAGATGCATGATTGTATTATACAAGAGGCTACAAAAGCCTTCTACATATACGATACTCTAGGCACAAAATGCGTACAGACTCATCTATGTATAGATACGGCAGAATACTATCATCATGTATTAAAAAGCCACTATATGAGGTATCAGCCCGTAGCGGTACTAGTGCAGTAAGTTGCCATTGAACGGCTGAGATCTATTTATGCAATAAATGTGTTGCTTATATAAGGATCAGGTGCTATATATAGTCTGTAGATAGCCGGCGCTCCTCCTATTCCCTTACACATCACCAGACATCACTATCATCATTACTATACCATCTACCATCCGCTCGCCGCGTCCCATACATCCAACAAAATAATATGGTCGAGAATTGAGTGATCTTTGATGCCGCCAAGATTTGCCGGATGTAAGAGACTTTAATAAAAACGTCTTTGTGACAAGTGTTGGTGGTGAAGATCATTGCCGGAAGGATTCATTCAGACTTCGAATGTGAGAACAAAAGGAATCCTACTACCCGGACCGTACCAAAAATCCTACGGAAGGGTTTAATACGGCAGGCTTGACCAACGAAATTGAACAGACTACTGAATTCGCTAATGGCCTCCGAAAGCTCCACGGACAAGGTGACTGGGGCTTACCAAAGGAATCGATTGGCTTACCAAATATATCAACAGAGAGATATGCCGCATGGGCTACTGAAGTCAATCGAAATTCAACAAGAGTAACACTGAAGAGCTTACTACATGGTCTTTACACTTCATAGCATACAACTCTCCTCTCTCAATGCTCCGCACAGGAACCTTGTAACAGGTTTGGATGAGCACAAATTTGAATAACGCTTGTCACTGCGGTATCAGTCGCTTCACATAACAATCACTCGGCTTACATGCTGGACCCATGTTATGATATGGAAGGGGAGAACCGTGTGTATGGACCAAGGTACAGAGACCGGAGAGCAGGAGAAAGACTCGAGATATATACAAGGTAGTTGGGTGCCTTATGCCCTACCAGCTGTGTGCCTTGACATCAGCTCAGCTCGGTCAGGTCCATGTAACAACCCGTAGTCCCCTAGTCCAGAATCCTCCGCCTAACCTAGACGCACTTTTGGGAAGCATGCCAGTGATACAGTGAACCATTCTGGACCTCGTTCGACAGAACTTGACTTAGATCCCACCTTCTGTTATGGTTGCGGAATTCCACTTAACAAGTTTTGCCGGCTGGAATTATACATGCTTGACAGGGGTAACCTCCGTAAGGCTCTACAGTTCGCTGGAGTGAGCCCTAGGGATTATAGGCTCGCCTCGGGACGCCTCAGGGTATACAAATGGTTCACCCGGTCTAAACAGCTATGCCGAGTTCCACAAGGCGCTAGTCCGGACGGATGGCTGGGAAATCTGAATATGCTAAGACTGGCAGGGATATATATCATGAATACCCTAGATATTGTGGCAACTTTCCCAGCCAATTCAGTTCGCATTTAGCTATAGCGGAGAAACGGGGGTACAGGAGGCGTTCAAAAACCGCACACTTCACAAGCTCTCACTCATATTTCCAACTCTTGCAAATCTAGTTTAATTGACTAAGTTTTTTATAGGCGTAGAGCGCTTGGAGATACTATCAGTCTGCTATCTTTGGCATTTTTTGCACTGGCTGGTTGTTTAGTAATGTTCAATTTTGAAAATGAAGTGGTATTTCTTAGTGCGAAACCGGATCATGGTAACCTGACATCAATTGCTACATGAAAACCAAGATTTTGACGGTGTAAGCAGGGAAGATAAACGGCATTGAGCACTCAACTCGCTTGTATATATTTCTCCTTTTCTGTGTACCGTAAGTCTACACATGCATACAGTTCTCCTCTCCATATCGCAAACCGAGTGCAGTTTTGAAGTATCACGGGTGGGATCGCAGTTGTGGGTTTTTCGAACACCACCGGAGTGGTGCCACAAGGAAAATGCTACCACGGAAGAGTCGAGATGATAAATCGCTGACGGTTTGGGGAGCTGTTTTTGGGCGATTAATCGCGGCCCATTTATATCACTACAGTAAAAGTCTTATATCACATTTGGCTACCGCCGCAGGGTACACAAAGCACTAGAATGATAATTTGTGTTGTGTACATGTTTTTAAATAGTACAGCATGGAAGTAGCGAACCACCCACTATACTCACCAGACTTCAAATCGATTGAACTTGCACGGTTAGCGCCTAAAACGCAGTTACTGATCAACTACTGATCTAGTACCTCACATCCGCGATATTCCGGGTGAATAGAGGCAGTCAAGACTAAACTCGCAGAGGTATTACCAAAGGTCAGGGAAAAAACCCTTGAGTGTCAGTTTGAGAAGTTTTGGGAATCAATGAGGGTTCCTAACCGTCCATCCGGACTACAGTCTTTCGGGGCGCGACATCGTCGTCCCGTCTGGGGCATCAGTATGGAAGGACTGGTCCGCCCCGGGCAGAGAACTTCAGGATCAGGGCCCGGTACAGATGACCATAGTCTTGACTACGGTCGGATATAATATATCCAGCTCGGGAATGAGAGTTCCGGGACATCACATTCCAGAACAAATCTTCAATCGAGATCAATTTGTATCAAATCGGGGGGTTTTGAGCTTCATTAAGTTGAATCCCGATTCTGTGGGGGCCAATTAATGGACAATAGAGCTCACAGTCCTGCAGTTTTGTCGCGGAGTGCCCTGGTCCGTCCAGTCCTAAAATATTGAGCCACGAAAACTTTAGTCCGGTCTCGGGCGTGGCCTTGGACGGACTATTGGGATGCCTCATTGTAGGCTGGAAGCAGTTGAGGCGAAAGGTTCTTATACAAAGTATTGGAATGCGCGATGGGGAGGAATTATTTGTACACTAGAAAGGATATTTATTACTTTGTGGGTTCGGTTAGCTGTGAGAAATTGCAATGGTAGGTGGTACGCGCTTAACCGCAACTAGTTTTAAACCTCCGATTTCTCCATTATATTTTCACAAAAATATCCCGCATATTTTTATATGATTCATCTACGCCTCAAGTATCTTCTTATAAATCTCACTGAATCCCTTTGCATGATTGTAGTGTGGTGTGATTGTTTTATTCGTTAGGTTGAAATGCGTTAGTATTAACGCATATAAAAAGGACATAAACGAATTTGTTCATTTTTCTATGTATACCACCGGATTGTAAAGCCCCTGAACTCCCAGTATATGTAATTACAGCACCCTCGATAATGTGGTTGTTAGATCACGGTTTTGTTAAAGATGCTTCCCGTTGATGGGCGGGGTATTGACTCATTGTGACTTCGCCTCGTTCTGAATTGTCAGTACACAATTTTTTTTTCCGTTGTGTATGCTTATTGGTCACGAGTGCTGCACTCCTTTGCAAGGGTAAGGTGCAGCCAAGCAAGTGCTGGTCACATGCGAGTGGAGAAATGTACTATACACAGGATCATAAAATAGTTCTCAAATCGCATGCATGTAGTGCAATGCAGTCACCATCCAAAAACGATGATTGGTTAATATAAAGGTGCATGCCATTTCTCAGCCCCTCCGCTTTCATTAGCAATGGTGTTACCAACAAGATTATTAAATACCCGCGCCCTCGTTCGCATACTTTCCAACTTCCTAAACACAACTACGATCTGTCTATGCACTCAAAACCAACCGTTATCGATACTCCACTGTAGATACCCCGCAACTTTTGTGATTCCCGCCTGCCTCACTAAGACCGAAATCAAAAATGCCCGCGAAGAAGCGATCCAGAAAATATGCACGATACCCGAGTTTGATTGGAAAGCTACATAAGATAATGTAACTAATACTTATCGTACTGCTAGATTCCAACGAACAATTCCGCAACCTCTGTCTCTGCACGTACATCAGCGTCCAATGTTCCCTACGATGGCCCGTCCGCTACGACGCGGTCTACAAATACCCCTCTACATCCGATAGAACCTCGGAAAACGCGCAGTAAACGAAAAGAGCACCCAAGTACCGACACAAACTCACCGAACAGGCCTAGAAAAAGTACGAACACGCCCACCAATACTTCGCCACCTCATCCACGCACTTTTCGAGTCTCTTCAATCCCAACAAATATTGATAAGGCTGGACTTCGACAATACCTCTGTGACCTCGAATACGACAAGGGAATTCAACCTCAGAACTCAGAAATTCAATTGCAGAACATCTTAGCATTTTCTATAGCACCGTACATCGGCCGATTGGTAGCTACGATCACCTTCCACCAGGAGCCGTTGCTTTTCCTAGAATGTCGTCCTGGTCACCCGTTGGCTCTGCAGCTTCCCCAGGAGCTGGGAGGGGTTAAAATTACTGTTGACTGCGACTTTTATGGAATAACCCCGCTCTATCATCCTACATCGCAGCCCAAATATGAGTGAGCTGCACAACATTCTTACGTTGAGAGAGCCTGACTAATTGCTCCCTGCCATAGTTTGATCGCCGTGTCAGGACTTGCTGCACATGCCTTTGGGTCATGGAAATCACCTCATCAGTCACATGTAATGTGGTTACGAGATTTCCTACCGGTTGATTTCCCTGACATCAGGGTTTTTTCTTGGGGTTACGAGTCCAGTCTTGAGGATCCCACAGCGACCATGACTATTGCAAGCTTTTCAAGGCAGCTCCTGAACGCCGTTCGAACAGCTCGTGAGACAGGTACAGATTATAACGAGACGGTATGAGTCCGTATGACATTCATTTGAATCATAAAATATTTACAGTTATGGTAATGAAGTGAATTTACCCAAGATGGGTCAAATGCCCCAAGCTTACTCTCACTTTTTTATCGTGACTACATGACGATCACTTCTGACCATAAATACAGCGAACCAACATTCCAATTATATTTGTGGGACATAGTCTCGGGGGACTAGTCATTAAGCAGGTGCGTAGTGCGTCCTGCCATCTGTCATTGTCGTTGCTGGCTACTAATAACAAACCGAGCTGGCAGGCGGTAGTCGATGCTGCCCAAGGCAGCTATGAACACGATAAGGTGTTCTAGTCCAGTCACGGAGGATGTCCCTCCGCGGAGAGACCGGTCCAGCCACGGAGTCCCACCCTCAGTGACTGGACTGGTTCATTCGCGGAGTGTACCCCTGCACCCCACCTCTGTGACTGGACTGGTTCATTCACGGAGTATACATACAAAGTGCAAATTTCACTCAATGCCGTGGTGCAACTACACTTACACTATACTCCAGATCCTATCTTGAAACCAGCTCTTCTTCCTCGATGCCTTCTTCCTCTACATCGTCCTCTTCCTCCTCGCCCACAGCCGGGTACTCTTCAAGACCCTCTCTTTCCTCATTATCCAGTTCTGGCAAATCACTTTCGTCGTTTTCCTCTGCGCCATCGCAAAACCGTACGAGTCACTTTCAGGCTCTTTCAGGCGTTCACCGGCGCGAAAGCAAACCCAGAAGGTGTCAGGACTCAGACGGGAGCCAACTTTGAACTTTCGCTGCATATTTCCTTTCGCGCAGATACACTTTAATGCTTTCTTGCAGATGAGGCTGCAGCGGTATACTCAAGGTTATCCGGCACGGTACACTCATGGTTGGGCCGCCAGCGTCAAACGCTCTGGCCAGCAGACTAGCCAGCCCCTTAGCATGCGGACTTAACTGATTGTCTGATCTCAACTTAGAGTTAGTGCAGTGGTATTACTAACTATCGTAGGGCCATCAGTGTTACCATGTCCATGAAGATCTAGTGGACTGCCGATTATCACTATATGTTCATGTTCGCACTCAACACTCGCACTCACGCGCGCACTCACACCGGCCCAATTACCCTGAAAATCAAGCTGCGGATTCCGCTGGCAAATCTGATTCGGAGATCTGCTCTCCCTATGAGTCCAAGTATCGCCATTAACCCAGTACGTTCGACGTGAATCCTCAACACCATAGCCATTCGATATCGTGAGATTCTCAGACTGAGACTACAGGTGTGGGTGCCAGAGTTGGTCGCCGAGTCAGTTGGACGCAGGAATCAACTTCGTTTAAAAGTCTATTGATATCAGGAATTTTGAATACGAACTGTAAATTCACTAAGTTAGTTGATTCTGAAGAACTCTCTCTTTCTGCTGTGTAACCTTATACTGCTCAGTTGAAGATGCCTTTCATTCATACCCTGGGGAATCCTCTCGATACTCGCAAAGGGTGGTGAAGGTCGCTGCCGGAGGGTTCAAAATACTAGCTGCATCACTGCAAAGGTTCACTTCAAAAAACCAGCAGTGTCTCTTCGATAGACCAGCTACATCTAGTGCGAAAGAGGTTCTGCAGCGAAAGAGCCACTGCGGCGAAAGGGCCACCGCAGCGAAAGACGCAAAAAGAAGTGAAAATCACCAAGCCTGAAAGGGCGCGAAAGAGCATTCGCAGCGAAAGTGTGTGGAAAGCATCCAGCAGCCTGAAAGCACGTGGTACAATCCGGAACTTTCAAAGTACAGTCGAGTTTCGCGATGTGGGCTGAATGCAATTGCATTGATTAAATTCAGCGAGATATGACCAGCTGAGTGCGCATACATGCGTGGGCATATGTGTGCAGAGTATTCACTGAGTGTACACTCGGTGAATGGACCAGTCCATTCACTGAGGTGGGGTGCAGGGGTATACTCCGCGAATGAACCAGTCCAGTCACTGAGGGTGGGACTCCGTGAATGGACCGGTCTCTCCGCGGAGGGACATCCTCCGTGACTGGACTAGAA
>Ga0307512_10001239_pt1 | contig 36908 bp, 36 predicted proteins | sample 14_EM_MG_FD_200267 | JGI IMG/M metagenome (GOLD analysis project Ga0307512, IMG submission 200267) | Populus trichocarpa ectomycorrhiza microbial communities from riparian zone in the Pacific Northwest, United States - 14_EM | ecosystem: Host-associated > Plants > Roots > Unclassified | place...
CACGAGCCTTAGATCTCTAGCGATAATCTTACCTATACATCTACATCTAATATCACTCGCATCCACGTTTGCAACCGTATTCCAATAATTACCATACGTATACCTATGAGGCCGAACGCAGGCATACGTGCCCTTACAGGACCTGACCAATACGAACTCGTCCTCGATTATTTCCTTCTCCTCGTTGCAGGCTTGCACTACGTGCATCATTTGTTGAGTTAACTGCGCTAGTTGACTCTTCACCTGATGCGTATCTCCCATGGTGACTTCCCCTGTTCCTGGCTCGGCTGGTTCGGGTTCTCCGGCATCGGTGATTTGCCGGATTTCTTGAGCTGCCTGCTCTAACCTCTGTTGGTAGGCTTGACACCATACTGGGATCTCTCTCCTGGCTGGTAACTTGTCTGTGCTCCTCGTCTCTACCCTCGATGACTTCTGAAAAGCTGTCGTGCTCAAATACGTAAGCCTGTGCTTCGTGGTAGCCATTCTGAACTCTGACAGATGGACAATTTATAGGTAATATGCATACTTCGGTTTCGTATCTTTCTATGTCGTGATGTTTGTGGCAGATAGTACAATAACAGTCTGCAGATGGACAATGTGTACTGCAGATCCTCGTAATTCTATAGGAATTTTGTCCTTGGAATACTCCTGTACTGACAGCAATATAACAACAGGTCTGATTATCGCAAAAGCGGCACTGTTCTCCTTCTGTCGTTCTAACTCGCGCTCTAATAATGCACCGGATGCAATAGCAATTAATCCATATGCAATGATTTCGCGCAATATTGTATCCTGTCGATGATGCAACTATACCTTTGCTGACAATCCAAACAATCGTTCATTTAAGTGAAGTCTTAAAATATTATACTGTTACGGGGGTATTTAAACCTCGTAATTAATACAACATTTATTAGACTAAATACAGCCGCCTAAATAAAAACCTTTTCTCATCTTTCCCAAGACTCAACCTCTTAGCTAGTTCCTCTAGTAAGAGCTCACCACTCCTCCTCGTCCGTCCAGGGTGGCTCTTCGGAATTTTCTTCATAAGGTACCAACCCAGTAGTGATGTACCTGTGAACGTCGTACCCAAGACCGATAGTAATCGCATAATACGAAGGTTGTTGGTAGATGAGGGTTAAATGCTGATCGTTGAAGAATCATATTTGATCTCCGATAGTTTCGACCACCGCTTTGCCTGCGTATTGAGATTGTGTCAGTTTGAACAAACACATAAAGAGAATATTCTCATAAGTGATTTAAGGAAGTAATTGTGAAGTTTTGTAGATAGCATTCTTAATAATATTTTAAAGTGTTCTTCGCTTGTAATGTCTGACGGTGGATTGCTGCTAGAGCTTGATTCGTTTCATTGTCGGGGAACAATGTGAGTCTTTATATAGTCGAGCCCTCAGGTCAAGTGTGCCTTCGGGTCATCGCCATGATACATTGCTTGCTTGATAGCTTATCATTGATATCATCATAAATGACTCATTGATAGTGCCACGAATTCCCTCAAGGTTATCATGTTCATGCATGAGGTGTTTCAAGGCGTTACGACCCCACTATGGGTCATCCTCATGTAATGATATCATGCGGACTAATATGCCAACTCATAACTTCAACTTGGACATCTTGCTTCCCTTTCGTTCAGTAGTTGGAACATCTGACGACACATGGTCTGATCAGTGCTTATCGCAATTTATAATGACTCCAGTTTCTTAAATGCCTCGCCTTGTGATGTGGCTATTCGGCAATGCATTCAGAGATTTAATCGGCGACCAACCAATACTCTGCCAACGTAGATTATGACACGTCAGTATGACGTTGCAATGCATACTAACTCAACTCAATGAGCAGGGTTGCTTCTGGCCTCCAATCTTCAGCCAATGTCATTAATCCCTCAGATATGGCATGCTTAGGTTTCGGCGCCTCCGTAGACCGAGGAGCATTACAGGATTGATCCCTGTCGCTGAGCGACAAGGCCCATAAATCCCTACATACTAGCATTTTGCTTATCATCTGCTGCACACATAATTCTGCAAGCTTGCAACTTAACTGTGTGTTGTCCCGCTAGATAAGTTATAGTAAATGTGGCCAATAACTATGGGCACTGCTGAAGGTTTATCACTTCCCAGTAATGGCGACATAGTTGTGTCATCATATTTGAATTTGCTAGTGCGAGATGACTCGTCACTAATTGATCGACACGAGGCTCAGGTGTAATCCTGCCAAGGATCACCTGACTGACAAACAACGTGTTGCTCTCACAGATAGGTGTTATGCAATTAAGTATCTGCTAACCAATCCACGATGTATCATTACCACTGCTAGGCTGAACCCCTAACATCTAGGTCCAACAAATCACCACTATATACAACAGCTTCTTCCTCCCCCCCATTTTCCTCCTCATCCCACTCATGTCCACCCACTATATCTTCTTCCTCATCCTCCCAATCACTAAGCACAATTACAAGTACCATATTTGCATCTATAATTATCTTTTCCACATGTTTAGAGCTCTTTGACTCCTCTCTGGAGGATACTACCTTTGCTGCAGCCTTTTGTTGGCGCATTTTGGCTTTGGCCACTTTTCCTCTGTCTAGCATCTGTTTTTCTTTCCTGAGCTGAACCACATCATCAGCTGTATACACACAAGCTTTCCCAAGGTGGTGGCGGACCATAGCTGCCACCACAGAAATGTCTTTGTCCCCTAAGCAAAGTATTCTCAGCAGTTCATCCCCCAATTTCTTACCTGTAAGTGCATTCTGAGCCAATCTTCGCAGCTGTACTATAAGAGCCTTCAGCTTGAGAGAGGAAGGTGATTGGTGAGTGACAAGGCAAAGTGCACTGCGGGCTAATTGGCTTACAGCTCTGGACTGTCTGGGAGTTGCACTGACGAGTGGAGTGGGAGTGGCTGGCAGGGATACAAATCAAGTGATATTTATAACTGCCAATTAAATACCTTGCGTGAGTTCAGACACCAGATCCCAGTTGCCTCAAACGCACTCAACATGTTGTTTTTGGTATATGCTGCAGCTCTAGCACATGTGACAAGTCTGTAGGAAAGCTTTTGAGTGGAGTATAGAGTGATATAGCAGATAGGCTTACTTATAAAACTATCCTTTCTTAAGTGTAATTCCTCCTTTTCAAACCCACAAATCTGGCTCATGGATATAGCAGCAGGAAAGACAACCAAACAGACGAACGTTACAAGGTTGTAGGATGTGTGTAAAGTGTGCAGGAAGGCAAATTGGATAAATATTTCTTTTCAAGCGAAAATCAAAAAATTGCCTTGTTTGATCAGCGCTATGCCCATCAAGAATTAGAATCCATAGCTTGCCCTTTGCACTGTAATAGTTGGCATGAGCAGGAAGTCAATCTAATTGTATAAATATCTTAATAGTATATTTCCCATTGTGCTGTTCCACCCATTCCATTCCCAATTCAGTGTCAGTTGAGCCTTTAGTTAACCATGCAAATGTTGGTTGCTCTTTATCTTGCACACCAGCATGCCATTCCAGTAGATGCTTTCCCCCCTTGTAGATACACCTGGGAGGTATAACTCTGCCATGTACAGCAATACACTCTACAACTGTAACTATTTTGCGATTTCTATCCTGGGTATAGTAGGCATTGTATCTACCTCTACTGCATACAACCTTCACTTTGAGAGCCTGCCCAAGTAGAAAATCCTTTTCATCCAGATTCATCAGCAAAAGACATTTCTGTCCGGGCGGAATGGCTCCGTCAGAGTGAACATGCTCCGTCAGAACTGTCAGAGACACCCCGGTGGAGGATAACTCCGCACCCGGCGTCAAGACCACGCGTAGTGTCACATATCGTCCTCCGATCGCCGTTTCGCCGTTTCTTCTCACTCTGTCGGTCTCCTATTTTAAACAAACACTCTGGCGTTGTGGCCAACTGTGACGATACGGCGGATTGGGTTCATTGTGTACATGCTTGCATCGGGATTGCAATGCCATGGGTGAGGCTGCAAAAATCTCTCCTGGCGTGTCTTTTACATGAAGCTCGAGGAGCGTAGGAAGGTGAGAAGATATGATACTACCCGGCCGTGAGGATCCACGCAATTGCGTGGATCCATGGCATCGCAAGTGAGACCAACAGTTGGGAAAGATAGAGTGTGAATTTTCATTGCATGATAAGAGGAGATGGAAATGAGATGATGTCAATCTACTCTGGGGTCTGCCAAATATATACTCCCCGTCACTCTGTCCACCTCCGTTACCCCTGTATCTCCGTACAACCGCCATCGCTCCTTGAAGATGTACTTGATCAAGCGTGGTTGAGATGCACTTAGAGATGGTGATCAAATGAACTCAGAGATGCACTTGGAGACCGGGATCGAGCGAGTTTGGAGATGCACTTGGAGGCCATGATCGTGCAAACTTGCAGGCTGTAATCGAGCGAGTCTGGAGATACACTTGGAGGCCGTGATCGAGTGAGTCTGGAGAAACACTTGGAGGCCGTGTTCGAGCGAGTTTGGAGATACACTTGGAGACCGAGATCGAGTGAACTCAGAAGATGCACTTCGAGGCCGTGAATGATTGAGTTTGGAGATGCACTCCGAGGCTGTGACCGAGCGAGTTTGGAGATGCACTTGCAGGCTATGAACGAGCGAGATTGGAGGAGTACTTGGAGGCGGTCGATTTGGAGGGAGGCGCGATGGCAGCTGAGACTCTATTCGTTGGTTAACTTGTAATTGTGGGAATGTAGAGAGTTGAGTACAACATGAGAGTACAACATCCGCCGAGAGATGAGAAACTGGCTGGGAGCGGGAGACTGTCGATCTTGGGATGATGCTGTACATGGTGTATGCTGTACTCTGTGTTAACTCATGATTATGGCATGGAGAGATAGAGAGGGATGACTTAACTTCGTGTTCTTAGGTGATGGTAGAGTTGAGCACAAGAAAGAGAGAGATCAGAGGAGATGGGGGAAATCATCATGAGAAACTGGGACTTAGAGAATTTCCTGTGCAAGTCAATTGACCATCCCCGACACGGCAGGTACGAGTCCCGATCCGGCGCGAACTAACACCGATACGAGGTCCTCCCAACCCAACCAGGCAAGTCGTACCCCTGATTTCTCATAGCCGCTCATATCCTCCAGATCATTCTCATCTTCGTCCCCCATCTCTCTCTTTCTCGTCCACAACTCAACCATCATTGCAGAACACAAAGTTAAGTCATCCCTCTGTATCTCTCCATGACATGATCATGAGTTGACACCGAGTACAGCATACACTGAGCACAGCATCCAAGATTGTTTGTCATCCCTTCATTCTCATGAATACGAGTTGACCCCTGAATGTAGCTGCAGCTTGCGGCGTACCTCCCTACACGATTGACCGCCATCAGCCAGCTCTCCATGAGAGCACAAAGGTAAAGTCACATTGTCACATTCCCACAGTTCCGAGTTAACTAACTGATGAATACAGTCTCATCGCCCAGTGCGCCGTCCATTGACCGCCTCCAAGTACTCGTCCAATCTCGCTTGATCACGGCCTCCAAGTGCATCTCCAAACTCGCTTAATCAGGGCCTCCAAGTGCATCTCCAAACTCGCTCGATCACGGCCTCCAAGTGTATCTCCAACCTCGCTCGATTACAGCTTGCAAGTTCGCACAATCATGGCCTCCAAGTGCATCTCCGAACTCGCTCGATTACGGCCTACAAGTTAGCTCAATCATGGCCGCCAAGTGCATCTCCAACCTCGCTCGAACACGGCCTCCAAGTGCATCTCCAAACTCCCTCGATCACGGCCACGGAGTATATCTCTGAGTTCACTCGATCGTCATTTTCAAGCGTACCTGGAATTGCCCTCAAGCACCGCCTGCAGCCAGTCCAGATATAGTGTGTGTAGATGGGTAGCTATACAGATACATAGATACATAGATGAGAATACAAACTGAATACATGACTGTGATTCGAGGTGCTCCCAGATGTGTCGCCGGCGCTCCCAGGAGCTCCCAGGATGGTCGTCGGCGCTCCCAGTTCCTCTGAAGGCCGGCAGGAATGCCCTCCAAGGGTCTGATACTCTCCTGAAATTGACGCATCTAAGTTTACACTCCACATTCTCTCAGATATTCCTGGAGGCTTCCAGTGACTAAAATACATTTTGCTGATGCTATGCAACGCGACCCATCACCTGGGTGATGGGTAGCATGTAATCCTGCGTCTGAGCGTACGAGGTTCTATCAGAGCCGTCAGAGCCGTTCGGAACACCCGCGTGTTTCTGACGGAAACTAGAGTTGTTGCTGATGTTGTAAATCTGTTCTGCTTGTGCATTGAGCTTTCTGACAAGTTTTCCAAGCTACAGTGACTAGTATTAGCTTAAAACAAAGGTACAGACTAAAATGATATATGTTCCAATCCATACACCAAACATCCCCTTTGGCCAATTAGTCAACCCAGCAGCCAACTTGAGCTATTGGTGAATTAATTGACCAATGTGCCAACTAAGGATACTGACCAATATGCCAACCAAGGATACTAACCATTATGCCAAGTAGATGGTTGGGAAGAGGCAGGGAGTATATATAAAGCACCACTCCAAAGATTGATTGTTCTTCAACTTTCTTTACTGGTGTGAGTACTATTGTTGCATATGAACCTGACCAAGTTGAACTTCGGCTGCTGATGAAGGCATGGCCCATTGCCAGTAGGGCATAGGCATTCAATAATCTTGTATATATCTCGCGCCTGTCTTCCTCTTCTCCTCTTTCAGTATCAATGTCTACAGACTCACACAGTTCTCCCTTTCATAGCAATATGTGTTACCAGCCTATACTTCCTAACTTACCAAGTTAACATCAACTACTCTTTCAAGTCTCTACTCTATTTATGATGTTGTCCTCTAGTAGTACCGAAGCTTCTGTAGCAACTACCACCACCTTACCTGTATCTACTCAAGCCACAGCGGGCAAGGCCAGTTTCAACTTGCAGAGTCCATTCAGTGAGGGATTCTTATCTACTGTCCATGAAGAGTTTTTATTCTATCTTCAGAACAATGCAGCGACTACCAAGACCTCCTTTACGACCAGCAAAGTTAGTCAATATATGAATTGGTTGATCTTTCTGAACAAAAAGCCCAATGCTCCAAACAGTAAAATGATTTATCCAATTAATTAGTACAATGTTCTAATATTTATTAGAGCCAGAACACCAGCAGCAGTACAATCAGCATTCAGAAGCCCTCAATAATTTCGAAATATTGAATGGAATGCTATAATAGGGGTTACCCCTTAACAGCGAGAAAGGCACATGAATGATCAATCACATACAGATCACAGAGTTACTCTCAGTCTAGTCATGTGGTTCGCATACCACCTATGCAAGACATCTCAAATATGCCTGTTGTATGGCCTGCAGTGGGGCTGCATGCAAGTCACGTCTTGATTGAATATGCAAGAATCATTGCGTACTGGATTCACATTTGATGATACAGCTATGTCACCATAGTGGGGAAGCTTGCTTGAACCATGCGTAGAATTTTCAATATAACGCATTGCTCTGATGATTGTGGGATAAGTCTGATCGGGATGGAGATTACTCCGACTTACCCACAACACAGTTGATAGCCAATATGCAAGTACGTGGGACTTCAGGCCTATCAACTCAGGCGGTACGAGCCACGTGGGTACTCCCCAGCCAATGAGAATAGTCTCGGCCTAAGTATAGTGTGAGTGAGAGAATCATGATGTCAACTGAAAATATGAGATTGGAAGCAACCCTGTTTATTGTTTTGAGTTAGTATGCATTGCAACATAAGACTCGAATGTTAATGTCAACCTGACGCGTCAAATTCTAGATTGGCAGAGTTGTACCTGGTTGCCATGTAACAATAATAATATTACTACTTTGAATGCAATGCCAAATCACCATGTAATGGCGAGGCATTATTATCTGCAAGGGTATTAAACATATTGCCATAAAGCACTGCCGACTGTGATTGGCTGATGTTCCAATTACCCAACTATACATATGGCAAGATGTCCAGGTTGAAGTTATGATCAGATACATTGTCTGATATGATATCATGCAATGGATGGCCTGATTCTGATCAGGAGTGTAATGCTTCACAACCACATTGAATGGACACATTAACCTAAGGGATGCATGGCAATCAATACCGGGAGCATTCAGAAGGAATGTAAGTTGCGACTGCATTTGTGCTATCATGAAGCATTGGAATCATAGCGTGGAAGTAAAGGCATAGATACCCTCGAACATGATTATAAAGAGATCACATGTTCCGGCAATGGAAAGAACAAACTCTAACAGCAAGCAGTCAGAAATACCTACCAGCGAAAGACCACTTGGAAATATTATTGTGTTTTCATGATACCCATATCTAATGTTATATGTACCTAACAATACATTTGCATTTGGTAGCAGAAGCCCCACACCGGTTGAGTATTACCTTCGAACACGAGGCCAACATATTGTTGTGGGTTTTAGGGGAGTTAATCCATCGGTTCCACAAGAGGCAATATCTGTTTGCAGTTCAGTGCATCTGCTGGCTTTCAGCATTCATTGGTTTACAGTCTGCGTTACTCTATTATTTAGACAATTAAAGATTTCCATCATTGATCGACTCGAATATCACTTTACAAAGCAGTGGGGAAGGTACTAAGGTTCCATCCGATAAATCCAGATTGCAAGCAGTCTCTCGGAAGCCAAGAGATATCCAGCAAAGGTCGACAAGTTCTTCTGAAGAAATAATGAGGGACCAGAATCCAGAGGATTGACAACTATACCGAGTCGATTACGTTGTCGATCTGTTAACACGAACTAGCAACGGGCTGGTAAGTCGTTTACTTAAAACCAAGACCCAGCTTGAGAAAGCTTGGAGACAGCAAAATCAGGAGGAAGCGAGAGTTGAGAAATTAGCCAAACTTAGTATGACAATTATTGAGAATCTTTGGAAGGAATAGAATCCCAGTTGATACTACGAAGACACAAAAGAGGAATTAGCAACAATCGGGGTAATCATTATAAAATAGGAATCCAATCTAGGGTTGTGCTAGTACCAGTACTTGGTGTGTTAGCATCCCCCTAATATGCTACACTGCGAACGAAAGACTAAATCAGAGGTACCACACCGAGTAATTCCTATATCTGAATCCTTTGACTGAAACACGAAATTTTCTTAAATCCCAGTTTCGCATAATGATTTCCCCTGTACTCTTCCAACTCTCTTGTTCTGGTCCTCAACACTACCATCACCTAAGAAGACGAAGTTAAGTTATCACTGTCTATCTCTCCATGCCATGATCAAGAGTTAACACTGAGTTCAGCATATACTGAACACAGCATACACTGAGTACAGCATACACCGAGTACAGTATGCACCGAGTACAGCATACACCGAGCACAGCATACACCAAGTACAGCATACACCAAGTACAGCATACACCCAATACAGCATATACAGAGTACAGCATACACTGAGTACAGCATACACCAAGTACACCATACACCGAGGACACCATACACCGAGGACACCATACACCGAGGACACCATACACTAAGTACAGCATACACCGTGTACAGCATACACCGAGTGCAGCATACACTGAGTACTGCATACACCGCATACTGCATCATCCCAAGATCGACTGTCTCCCACTCCCTGCCAGTCTCTAATCGCTCAGCAGACCATGTTGAACTCAATTCACTATAGTCCCACAATACGAGTTAACCAATGAATAGAGTCTCAGCTTCTGTCGCCCCTCTCTCCTGAACTACCGCCTCAAGATGGACTGCATCCAAGTACCCCTCCAATCTCGCTTGATCATGGCCTCCAAGTGCATCTCCAAACTTGCTCGATCACAGCCTCCAAGTGTATCGCTATACTCGTACAATTACGACCTCCAAGTTTGCTCGATCACAGCCTCCAAGTACATCACCACACTTGCTCGATCGCAGTCTGCAAGTACATCTCCAAACTCGCTCGATCACAGTCTCGGAGAGCATCTCTATGTTCACTCGATCACAATGTGGTGAAATGGTGCAGCAAGAAGGAAGACAGCGTGTCATTAACACACCGTCGTATCATGCATGGTATCTGAAGGGAGAATTAGTGCGAAAGCGAGGTTGTAAGTCGAGGAGCATAAGCAGAAGGTGAGATGATTTGAAGTAATACCCAGCCATGATGAAGCACACAAAAAGTGTGGATCAATAAACACTTGGCAAGAGTGCATGAGGATCCACCCAAGTTGCGTGGATCTACAAAAGCTTAGCAAGAGTGCATAAGACCAAGAGCTGGGAAAGATAGAGTGTGTATTTCATATAATGAGATAATGTCTATCTACCCCAGGGTCTTCCAAATATATACTGCCTGTCGCTGAGTCCATCTCCATTATCCCAATATCTCTGTATGTATATATAGAGAGACTTAGATAATTCAGGCCATATTATGATACGGCGAATCTTGTGACTGTAACAAAGACCATTATGATCGATTAAATGCCTTGTGGTTATGGAACCCTAAGAACCACTGGTGTGATATTATGGCACGAAGTCTCGCGCAGAGCTTGTGCAGAGGTCTCAGCTGCTCTTGAAGTCTCCCGCAAACCTGTTCAAAGGTCTCAACAGCTCCACAATTCGAGTATCCTACATGTTAAATCTTATAGCATCCTAAATCCACCTCCTTCACTGCCGGTGCTTTCAGAAGCATGTTACAATGCTCTCACAGAAGCTGAGAGCACTTTGAAAAGCTCCAGGGGGGGCTGGGAACATCTGGAAGTACTTAGAAGCACTGGCGAGGGCTACCGGAGTGTCAGGGAGGTTTTGTTACAGGGGTTCTTAATCCCAGAAATCAATAAAATATTTATTCGATTAAGTACAACCGGCTATCTATTTTCTCTTTCTCTACTCGTCTCTTCCTGAGACTCAGCCTCTTGCAATCTTCTTGCAAGAGCATCCAAATTAAACCAATACCAACGCCGGTCTCCGACATATATGAAGATTACACTTCCCCATCGAACAACCACTCCTCGTAATATTCCTCGTAACATAAAGCTCCTGTGTTGAGATATCTCAGCACCGGGTGATCAATATTCTCAAGTTCGCAAAAACGAAACACCGCACAGTATATGTGGGTTCAACGCTGCTTAGCCAATTCGAAAGTAGATTGCCGAAATACTCGACAACTCTTTGCAGTGCATACTTGGATTGATTCAGTTGTAGTCCAGGCATAGGTTGCCCAGTCACAAGTGGATAATAGGGAAGAAATGTTTGTTTTTAATAGATAGAATTCTTATTAATATTTTAAAATCATCTTCGGTGTTCTGATTGTTGACTGTGGATTGCTGCTCCAACTTCTCTTCTCATTGCCAGAGCAATGTCATCTCTTTATAGTTGTCTTCGAGGGCCTGTACTCCCATACTTTGACAGTATAACTACAGTGCTCATGTTAGCGTTATCACCGTCACGCCATGTGTCTGGTGATAACATGCTGTTCCTCCCAATGGTTATCATGTTCATGCGGATGAGGTCTTAAAGCGTTATGCTCCTGATAAGGATCAGGCCATCCATCGCATAATATCATGTCACACTATGTGTCAAATGAAACTTGAACTTAGACATCTTGCAATCCGTTTGTATCAGTAGCTGGAACATCTGCAGATCTTGGTCGGCAGTGCTTATCACAATTACTGCCTCACCTTGAAGGCTAATTGGCTTGCATCATAGATTTAATCGGTGACCAACCAATACTCTGCCAACATAGAACTTGACGTGTCAGCTCATATTGAAAGCGAGTCTAATGTTGCAATGCATACTAATTCAAACCAATGAGCAGAGTTGCTTCAGGCCTTTTATCATCAGCCCACGTCATAATTCCCTCAGTCATGTCATGCTTAGGCCGAGACTATTCTCTTTGACCGGGGAGTGCCCCAATAGCTCGTATTGCCTTAGGCAATACGTTGGAGATCCCTCGTACTTGCATATTGACTATTGACTGCTGTGTCTGTAATACATGTCCCTCTAGTATTAGGATAATGAATGTTGTTGGAAACAATGCCCACGGCTGATAACGAGTATCTCCGCTAACGCAACATAGCTGCATCATCTTAAGTGAATCCGCTAAGCCACAAAGTGACTTATCTAATCGACACGCAATTCTTATCTATCTCCGGTATGGGACGTAAGACTGGCTCCATTGAGAAGTCATGAATAGGTGTTATGCATATCACGTGACTAGACCAAGAGTACTCCGTAACATGTATTCATATAACTAACACAAGTACCATTATCGTTTTTAAGGGAACACCCCTAACAGGTTTGTGTATGGTTTCCGGACTGAATTACTTTTTGCTAATGTTATTGTAATCGATATGCCGTATGGTGTAAGTGCTGTTGAAAATGAAAGTTGTAAGTTTGCTCAATGCCCCAGGTATCTCCAAGAATTGTCTCTTGCCCTTCAAGTCAAATTTACCGCAACACCAACAAGAATACATAGATTGAATCCCAATCAATTGGGTGTTGCTGAGAGTTGGATCCTCCACAGTAGCTTTGATGTTTGGCCAAGAGACGATACAAGATGCTTCAACATCTCATCTCCATGGCTAAATCTCACAATCCCATGATCTATGGCGGACTTATTTTGTGTTTCAAGAATCCTAACACTGTTAAGCGACCTAGCAATTGTTAAAATTGTTGAAAAATTCCGTTCCATTTTGAAGATCACTGGAATCCCAAAATCTGAACTCCTGTTTCTACACTGATGGAAGACTTCTCCAGGTATTGCATTACATTACCCCTGTCTCTTGCTCCTGTTAAGGCCGGATGAATTACAATACTGCATCTCTTGCTGAATCATGAAATATCACTCATATTGTACCCAGATATATGAAATATCACTCATATAGTTCTCGGATCTCCCAAAAACTCGGCGACATGTCGGCGCTTGATTTGTTTAATCTCGTCAAGAAATATCTTACCTCGTCAACAAAATTGCTCTGAAGGTATATAGAGCACTGTATGGTCAACTAGCCATAGTGCACTCTTGAGTAACTCCGGGATGGAACTTCGGGTTGATGGTCTAGGTAGACCATTTGAGTTGTTTATGAGGCTAGGGCCATTGTGCATTCAGATATAACAACTTGAACTCTGCAACCGCAACGGCGCTGATTGGCACATTTTTATTCACATGACCACCCACCGCTGCTATAATCCCGCATAACCTCTTTCTACTCAACCTGTCGCAGGCAATATTCTACTGGCCACCTGTCTAAGGTCGGCAATAAATTCAATGACTTTGACCAATTCAGCGCTACATAACAAAGATACAGTCCCTCAGCCCATAATCAAGATATACCTGGCTCATCGAGTTCCCAAAATTCCTTAGCTGCACTTCGTCTGAGTTCAGGGAGCCCGTGAAGACGGTTTGTTCTAGATTGCTGATGTGGAAGAGAGAACGATGGTTGACTAATATCATTGCATATAGATTAGAAGTCTCCTCTTGGAACCTGGAACTTCTACTGTTCTCCACGAAACAAGTCAACGCTTATATCATTCCGCTCGCTAAAACAGGATGTTCTATTCACATAAAGGAGAATAAGGTTGGCTTTTGGAATAACTGATTGGCGGAAAAGAGTTACGTGATGCGTGTGCTTCCTATTGTGTTGGGGTGAGCACATGAAGGTCGAGGCTGCTTATCACATTACTCGGCTTTTGCGTTGTAGTAATTTGCTGAACTTCCTGAGTGGCATGTATTCCCAATACCGGTTGGCGTCGAATGCAAATCGCTCAGTAGGATTTTCAGTCGAGATTGCCGGTGATGGCAGCTGGATAAGTTCCGACCTGGGAGTCCACAGCTTCTCTTTATCCGGTGCACGTTCTATGATCTGTTCCCGTAGATTCTTCGTGTTGAATAGCGTAGGGTATTTTCTCGCGGTCGGCGGCGGCCTTATAGTATGTAGGGCGCTTCCGCCAGCTATTGATCATATCAGCTACACGTGAACGGCATCACTATAGTTAGGAAGCGGGGAGACTGTAAGGAAACAAATGAGCGGAACGGAGAATTACAAAGAAAGCAGTGACCACCCCATCGTTGAAGTCCACGTCCATTGTTAGGCATTCGGCAGAGCCGGAGCAAGACAGCAAGTGATGCTAGAGGCCCCCTTTCGCTGTCGTTGTCGTTCTGGTGGTGGTGATGGTGGAGGTGACGTGGAGGTGACGTGGAGGTGGCGTGATGGTGGCATGGTGGTGGGGTAATGGCGGTATGCGACTACTAAGTATGCTGCAGACTCAACATTGAACTAACATCCCAACACTTCTTATGATTTTGTTCACTTAAACAGTCCGAACAGAAATAACAAGACATAAATATACAAAGAAGGCTCCCCATAAGCAATGCACCCAAACCTCCCCCGGAAACTAGAATATAGTACAGTAAATCGCTGCACTTGTATACATCACCCCGAGCCCGCAAATAGTGGATCCAGCTGCAGTTTGCTTCCTTCTTCCCGCTTCTTTCTTCATGATCCTCCAAATGTGAGTAACCGTTTGTACAGCAACAGAGTAGAGATGAATGCCGGAGTTGTTGGCCCAGATAATAAATGGAGAGTCCACAAAGCCGAAATATGTATCCACCGTATTAAACGGACAAAACAGTCATATGTGAGACCCTAGTTTCGACATTCAACTTCTCTCGATCTCACCAAATGTAGACATGCAGCGTGACTCGACAATATACCTGAACCATGGGTTGCACAAGTTCGTCCCGTCCGGGAAAGACCTTGCCTTGCCCCGGACTATGATTTGCCGACCTGGGGGTTTTCAGACTGCGAGAGTTCAGTGCCGGCGGTCTCTCGAGTGATGGACACATGATGCGAGTGATGCTCCTGTGACTGAGTGATGTTATCCAGTATGCCTCCCACTCACGTCAATGGTACATAATCCACACTATAACCCACCTAGTTGATCATCCATCGATTGAAGAGCCCACATCACTGTGTCTCAATCTAAATAACTGCAAAACTGCGGGTGAACCAGTAAACCCACTAACCTTGCGTTCCCCGTCGCCCTAATCGAGCCCTGGTCTTGCAATATCTTGCCAGAGACTAGACGACAGGGGGACCTGAAAGACAGGCGGACGGACGAACTTTTGCGACCCCTAACCCGAACCGTGAAATGGTACGGATCGACCGCATATTCGTTAACATCGTACGACCCATGATGTGTTGTGCAATTCTGCCTTGACAAGGATCCGTACCGTCGTGGCATCGCACGACTGATTCATCGAATTTGTCGGCTTGCGCAGGGCAGCGGGAGAGGGTCGGGAGGAGGAGGCGCGGGATTCGGTGCGGGCAGAGGTCCAGGGCGGAGTACAATCTTCTCCCAAAAGTAACCAGGACCATCCTGATATGTAGCGGAACGCGAGGTCAAGGGAAGACACGTTTTGCTAGAAGATGCAGGCACGTGCGAATATCTGAGCTGTTGTCTTTGGAGAAGAATGTCCCCACGCCGCTGAGTAGAGTGTATTTAGCAGTCTTTCGCTTCTTTATTTTGTTTTCGTAAGCTACCATTCACTTCAGTCTGCTTTCGCTTAAGGGGAAGAAGGGTAGAAGGAGGGGAATCGGGTACTGCCATTCTCTAGGTACTTAGTTAGAGTGAATGCAGAACGATTAAAACAAATACTAACTATGATGCCACAGTTCTTGGCAGGACTCTAGTCGTGTTAGAGAGTAAAGTTACCAACGACCGCACACATCATACAGAATCACCTCAACAGGGCCGAAACGCGATGGATGCCACTGAAAGGATCAGCTTGTACCGACCGGGAGGTTACCATCCAGTCGAACTAGGGGACAAGGACTATAATCGCTATGTTGTCGAGCATAAGCTCCGCTATGGGGATTACTCGACAGTTTGGTTGGCTCGAGATCTTCAGTATGAACACAAACGACTTATTGCTCTAAAGATCATAGTAGCAGCTGCGCGGGCGATGGTAACGCGTGTTCGGAGACCTCATTTCTTCGCCGTTTGGACCCACAACCCTACCGGATATGACTATATCACTGATAAGGAGTTCACTCTGTGCAATTGTGAGTTATTATGTATCAGGGTGACGATGGCTATGGAATACATTTTCATTGGGATGGGGATCTTCTAGTGGTGGCCACCCCTCGTTCTTCCCAATTGTGCTTGATGAGTTCACTATCCATGCTCCAAGCGGTAAGCATCGTTGCCTGCTGACTGAAGTAATTGCTGTTCAGTTGGCACACACTGTTTCAGAGCTCCATGAGTGTGGTATTGTTCATGGCGGTACGCGGTAATCCTATGTTTGTCCGTCCACTGCATAGCTGGTCATAGCTCCAGACCTCCACCTAAACAACGTTTTGTTTCTCATCCGGGGAATGGAATCCTGGACAACCGACGACGTCTGCAACTATCTCGGCGAACCTCGGAAGTTTTCCACCACCAATCTTCAGACCTCACCATCGCCCAACCCGAATGTACCCAACTATCTCGTCTGCACCCCGGATACCTCCAATCTGGTGTCTCTTTGCCTCGATTCCGCCACTATCAACATAATGCAAGCAAATTCTGCGGACGGGCAAAGGGATAGCACCACGACCCGTTGAACATGCTAACGATCGTAGTGATTTTGGCGTAGCGTTCTACACTGGTCCCGGGGGCGGTATTCGTAAAAGGATCGGCGCGCCACCCTCCTTCGCCGCACCCGAGATACAATTGCGAGATATTCTTACCCCTGCGTGCGATGTGTGGTCGCTCGGCTGCTTGTTGTATACCCTTTTCAGCACCAACTACATGCTCACCCCCGATTTAGGCTATTGTGACACTCTACTCGACTTAACTTTCTGCTTTGCAAACTTCCAGATCCGTGGTGGGGTTTGGGGACGGACCGCGAGGAATACTATGAGGAAGGCAGCAGTTAAAGCCAGAGAAGGTTGGACAAGTCATGTTCACCGGGAACTATTTCGAATCTCGTCTTAGTCGGGTGCCAAGGTCCAAGGATGGGTTGAAAGGGATGCAGGATGAATATGCGTAGTTCAGAAGGCTTTTGTATGAGATTTTCAAGCTTAACCCAAAGGAAAGGATGGTTGCGAAGCAGGTTGTCCGCTATTTGCCGCCTAGTTGGGCGGTTGGGACAAATCCTGGGCATGGGGGTTATGTTTCTTACCTCGGACGGTGTTGTTTTGCTCTAAATAGCATCCATCATCGGAGGCCAGTATTCTTCAGTAATAGAAATGATGTCTTGAATTATTCTATATGATTCCAGTTATCAAAGATTACAGAGCATCTCAGTCAATGGGCAAGGTTTGGCACGATTCGTATGGAGAGGCCATGAATCTTACGGCGGTAACTAGCAGTTGGAGCCTGAATTCAATACACGCAGTCGTGCATGTAGAGCCATATACTCCCGCCGAGAAATTCTTAATAAATAAACTTCCCGGTAATGGATAGCTACTTAAGTACCTAAGTACAGAGGCGCGATTACCGAGGCCAAGTAACATGAATGCCAACGTCAACGACCAAAAGCCGTCTACAGACTAAGCAGCGCTTGTCTGAGCATACCATTTCTGGATATCTGGTAGCCAGAAGCTCTGATAAAAAGCCTTCGTGCATTCATTCCACTTGCAACTATGTACCAGGGTTGACACAATCACAATTACCCCATGAAATCCGGGCACCTGGGCTAACCTGACTTCCCCTCAATTTTTTTCGACAGGAAGCTGATAAATATGCAGATAGAGGCTGTGCAACTTTCAAAATGATAAAAAAATGCAAAACTACAAAAAGTTGGTGATGCATTTGTGACACAAAACATCACTGCTAGGCGCAGAAGAAGATAGGTAGTCCCAAGTAGGCTATAAGCTGTTGCGAAGGACTGAGGACTGAGATTTCTCTCGGTTGTCATGTTGCTGCACAGCGTGGGAAATTCAGGCTTGGCGGTTGAGTAACCGAGCACTCTATGTAGCCGGACATACATCTCGGATTCTGAAGTCTCCTGTCATTGATTAGATGACTTCGATAAGATTAGATTATGTCGGGATCTCACTGCTAGCATCCACTAGTGCATTTCATGGTACAGCGGAATATTTGCTCCTAAACTTCATTGTTTCTGCAGCTGGCATTTGGTTTTGATTTAGTAGCTATTCGACTATAGTATATAGCCATGGTAATTAGATGAGTAGTCGTTGTAAATTAATGTGTCGTCGTTACAGGCGCTTATAATGACATGCCCAGTGACTTGAAAATTCGACTATTAACCAAATCGTTTGTATGTTCTCGACCTTTTGCAAAGGAAGATTAGATATACTACTACACTACAGAGGATGTACCATGGCATAAATTAAACTAATTGCTACTTGAACGTAAGTGCACATCTTGCATTTGTTATAATCCATAGGCATTTGTTTCGTCGCCCGAGCATGCAAGGAATTGTTGCTCAAGCGGTCACGCCACCACATCCTCCTAAAACTAGCACGAGAAAAGAACATGTCCGTTTGTTCGTTTGTTTATTGAACTTTATAGCTGTGAACACATCAGAAACCACCATCCTAGTAATGCACCCTAAACCACAAGAAGAAGGAAACCAGTCCGTCCACAAGTAACAACCAACGCCCTACCAACTCCCATGACAAATGAATAGCAGAACGTCAACCCCGATAACCTACACTGCCCTGAATTACAACAGAAGGGAAAGAAGCCTCGAAATGGAGATTAACAAACAGTAGCGGCAGAACCATATACAATGAAAACAATACAGAAAGAATCCAGATCCAGGTATCTGAGAAAGATGAACAGTACCATCGATCAGAGTCAAACGGTTCTGTAGGAGTTCATGTCCGTCGTGGTATCATGTTCCGACGCCCGGCATACTTGGTTCCGTGCCGCAGTTCGCATGAGCCCAACCCCCCCTTCCCCCCTTCCCCGTGGTTCCCATCCCCTTCACCTAAGACAGTCCCCCCTTCTCACTCTTCACAGCTTCAGGTGGAGACCGAGGCACCCCCGGTGTGACCCCATCAGTATCCGTGGGCCCGCACTCCAGCACGTCCACCTTCCCGCCCTCCAAACCCTCGCTACTCTTGAAAGTATCTGTTGTACTGGGCTGGGGACCCGGATTCTTCGGGTTTAGAGATTTCAGTACATTTCTCCAGCCACCGCGCTTCAAGGCCTCCGGGCCCTCAAGAGGTCTTTCCTTCGAGACGCATCGGTCATCATCGTCGTGCACTTCAGTAGGGCTCCAAGAACATTCGGGTGACCGCGGGAACGGTGATTCGCTGGCGGAAGCCCTCTCCTCCTTGCGGAGGCGGCGGAGACGGTATCCGAGGAAAATGAAAACGAGAACCGCGATTACGGCAAGCGATCCAATTACAGAGCACGTGACGATGAGTGCGAGGGTGTTTGGTGGTTTGTAGCTACCGCCATATGCACCGGATCCTCCGTTTGGCGCCGTGCCGTTATACCACTGAAGAACTGATCCGGCTGGTACAGTATCAGGGTCATTGTAGTCACGGATCAACAAACTGAGGCTGTTAGCTTTCCCTAAGGAATGTTAGGAGTAGGAGACTTGCTGCAATGGTGACAACGGCGATGCGGCTGTCGGAGAGAACAAGAGATGAGCGAGAATTGTGAGAATGCATGCCGGATGCGTAGCCATGATTGTGATTTTGTTTACACCAATAGATCGGAACAACAGAAAGGCGTCAGTTGTCGCAGGTCCAGTTTGCCGAATTTTGCACTTCGATACAGCTCCGGATAGGACCAGGACGGGATGCACAACGAGCCCCATCATATATATGCTGGTGAGTGGATTGAAAAGGAGGGGCCGATACTCGGGACTTCAGGGGTTCGGCAGTCGACTTGCTGCGAGTCTGCGGAGAGGAGGAAAGTTTACAGCCTCTCTTCGGAACCCCTCCAATACGGGGCGTGCTTTCGGTCGGTGCATGTAACCTGATCTGGTGATTTTCTTTAGCGAATTTTTGGCTCGTAAAAGGCTATACCAGAAACTTCAATGATCATCCCCTCCGAAGGCTGGCGCTTAACGGAGACATACGACTGGCAAATGGAGACAGACATCAACACCAACACGAACAAAATCAACAATACAACTGCATGCTGAACGGCAGCAACACAGCGAGGGGAAGTTTTTGTGCTGTTGAGATGCTGCAACAGGGTCGGCGGGGTCATTGGTAGACTCTGAGAGGCAGCGGTTTCAGATGCCGTCCACCATGCAAACATCTACACTTGGTAAAGGACTTGAGACGTATGGCTGCCGTGAAAAGTGTGTTCTAAACCCTGGTATGCGTGTCTGCAATTGTAGGTTTAGTACATGTGATAGCTCCGAACAAAATGTGGTTGCGAAAAAAAAGAAAATATCGAGTGAGAACACGTGTACAAATATATCGCATGCCATATAACCCAAAGAATAAGCCACGCGTCTTCATACGCAACCAGACAAGTAAGCGTTGAACTCTACCACAAATTCACAGGACTAAATCCTGACCATGAGAAATTGTTAATTCGAGGCTTTTGCGTGTTTGTTTGTTTACTTTGACCAGAGTCGGCAAAAGGTGTTGGCTGTACTCCGCTTGCGGCTGATTTCTATTACACGGCACGGTAACTTGAGGACAGTGTATGGGAAGTGAAAAGTTTCACAATGCGGTGTTGATTCTGACACGGCCGTGATGCCGCCACATCCGGTGTCATCTGTCAAAGCATTCTTGTATGTATCTTGTGGTCAAACGTGTCGCGTTTATGAATGCAATTGGATAAGAATTGCATAGCGCTAAGGTATGATAAGCAACGTTTGAAGCTCCACATGCACCTGCGCTGCATGTTGGGCGGCACTGCACACGGTCCCCGCAGTGGTGAAATGGGTTAACGAACTGACTAATGGTCTAACGTGCGCCCATTGGTTGAGTGAGCACCAACACTGGATTTCATAACATTCCCATCAACCAGGTTACCAATCAAATCCCTATCATGGTTAGCGGGTTGCAATGCACCTCTCCTATCGCGGGGCGGGATAAGCCTTCATACACAAATTGTAGAGGCGCCGACGGGGTCGACGAATCTACCACCTTGAAGAATATCGTCACTATGAGCTATTTGACTAGCAATAACTGCATATCGTAAAGTCAGTCTCATTACAACTGCTGAATAACAGCGATATTCATCATGCTGTATGAACCTGTATATTTTCCAACAAACCAACTAGTCGATTTTGGATAGACATATTGTACAGTACCTGTGCCACTGCAAGAGATGTACCTGGATTCTGCTCTTGATCATGTTATATGCCCAAAATTTTAGTAGATTACCAAGAATGTCTGTCTCGCACATTGCCTGCTTTTGCTCCCAAGTGGTGTAGAACCCGTCGCCAACCTTAATACCTAGAAATGCGACTTTCAAGACATCGCCGAATTAAACCTTGAGCTATAACTATCGGAGGCTGTTCCGCTTGTTCCGCCGGCAGCCTTTTCTCGCTCGAGATGCTGGCATAAATTGTGATATTACATTTATTGTCTGACTTAATTGGACGCTGTTTGGCCGGGTTTTGCTTTTTGAGGATTCATCCCCAACATGTGATGTCACTTTGTCTTAGTGTTGTCTATCTTTTCCACCTGCGGCAACTGAGCGGCTATGCAGCTAATCGGAAGTATCCCAAGCTCACTAGTCCCAACATCCAGCCTCTTCGATCTGATTATTCCGACTAACAATGGTCGTGGTTCTACCGGTTTTCAACCAAATCCCGAGCGCCTGGAACATGGCAAGTTTTGTTGGACTTTGTAACCGAAGGGATTTAGGGAAACCCTAGTTGATATGGGCTAGATAGAACAACATTCAAAGTGTCCTTCGGCGTTGCGTCTCTTGGCCAACTGAGCTTCGACAGCGTATAATCAAGGCGTTCCGTCATCAGACCACCAACCGCAATCCAGATTATCATGCTTAGCAGCGCATTGCCTCCATCAGTACACATTCCCAAAAAATACGATTAGCTTTGAAAAACTTAATTCATTCCAAGCTAATGTATGTCCGCTTCACGTATCCGCAAGAGCCCAAATGTCCACCCGAGCAAACACAAGGTCATCATCATGAAGTCAACCACATATCGACCCCCGAATTCGCTAAATACGACATATCTCATAGTTAGCGCTTCTCCAACCTGCAATACTGTTAACTTTCCCACAAGTAGTCGCAAAACAAGTAGCCTGGTCTTTCCTATACCAGGGTGTCCTGTTATGACAACTACGGAGTTAAATTTTGCTCTGATCGTCCGTTAGCTCTCTGCGTCTTTTAGCATGAACTTGTGAACCTCTTCGCGCTCTTTGATTGTTTCAATCATCTCGGTGTATCCTAGCCAGAGAAGGAGGCGATTATATTTGCATGGCAGAACCCTACACCAGTAACAAGTTTGCCTTTTGTTCTTGAGGATTTTCCATAAGGTGAATATCAATGGCCGTTTCCAGGCACAGCGTATCAAACTCGTAATTGTTTGACCACAACATCATCCATTCCAAAAACAGGCACTGAAACTGTCCTTCGAATGATAATGTTGTCGCGGCACTGCTCTCCTCTACCCAGAATATTTTATACAGCCTCATCGCGTCATCCCTCATGTAGTCGATACTCCACGACCACCGGAGGTTTCATTCGCTTTAGGTTCATATAAAAAGCTTCCGTCTCCCCTGCAAACTGAGTATAATTAGTTAATATTGTGAGGGATTCCAAGACAGAACTTACGTTTTTCCGGCTTCTGCGCAGGCCGCTCCCACCTGGGATCCTAGTTTCTCCACATGCCAAACTTCATCGCCACAATATTTCTGGAAAACCATTCCACTAATCTGTTGGTCCCAGAAATTAATCCGGGTCACCGGGTTCCAAGCCTTAATTATAGGCAGTGAAGTTAACGGTCCGGACTGAGCCTGTCCTAAACTGGTCCGGACTGGATCGTGGACTGGTAGTCCGGGCTAAGTCCAGTTTGTTTGTAATCATTTTGCATTCGGCCGCGTAGCGGCCATGGCATGGGCCGGGCCAGTCCACACTTGGTCCAAAAATCGAGTGATAAGTCGAGATGTAACTGCCCGATCCGGTATCATCGAGTGATAACCTGGTGATTTCTGAGGGTCGGCACGAGCACCATCGCGCCAGCGGCTGATCTGAGCCCAGTGATATCAACCGTCCCATCCAACGGCCAAGACGGACGAGACGGTGTCAAAGCCGTCCATCCCATCTGTACTAGACAAGGATAGCATGACCGCCGGGGACGGCGAAAACACTGTCCCTGGCCGACATCCATGTCACCAGCCGACATCAATTACTTAGGTGCTTATACGGCTAGAGATGAGTGAACCAATAGCAATGGAGAGGGTTTACCGTACATAGCGCGGGTAAACTTGAGGTTTTGTAGAATTCAACTTGTTTTACTGCTTGCGAATTTCATTATCCATATATCTGCTGGGGACTGCCGGGGACGACCGGGGACGGCAAGTGGCGTCCCCAGCCGTCCGTCTCCGTCCAGTCTCAAAAGGACGGCGCGGTTTCCGTCGTGCCCTAGGACGGACGGGACGGTTGACATCGCTGACTGAGCCTGGTGAGTCATCTGTACTTAGTAGCTGGTATGGCCTGTAAAGAAGCATACAGTGGCGGTAGCTCGTGAGAATTAGAAGATATGAACTTGAAATTGTCGAGGCAGAAACGTGAAGGCGACCGCTCGACAGGACGCAGGGAAGACAGCTCGGGTGGGCTAAATGGGGAATGGGAGGGTTGGAAGGGGAACAAAAATGATCTTGTGGACATACCTGTCGCTACGCAGCACAGCGGCGAAGAAATATTGCCGAGAAATATTGTCGCTGCCGCTCCGCCGCAGAGCAGAGCAGCGAAGTATGTAGGTCGCTGTCTCTCCACATACTAGGAGGATCTTATTCCGGTTTCCCACGTTCGCCACGTGCGAAGTTAGCGTTGTGTTGCCTTCCTCTTTGCGAACTTACCATTTGTAACAGCTCTCAAACTCTCAAACTCTCAACCTTCTAAGCTCTACACACACTACACCAACCCACCACCGCCGAGTCAGCCCTCACTCCCTCACTTCCCTCCCCCATCATTTTACTACCCCCCGCCTGATATGCAAAGCAGATAGACGAAACTGAAGGAGATTCTGCGAGGGCTATCGGTGGATCTACCGGCAGTCTTCCACACGGAAGGTATCGAAGCAGTGTCGTCGCAACTCAAGTCTCACGGGTACAGGTAACACCCGTCCAAAGTCCTAACGTTCTGCTCAGCATTAACATATTCGATTTAGGGGATTTGGCTGGCACGCAGATAGTGGCTCACTGACAGTAACCGTGACATCGAGACTTCACTGAGCCGGTTGTAGATTGCACAATTCCCTGCAACACGAATTGGCAAATGTAGGCATCCCCGACGATAGAAGATACTACGACCTCTCAAACAACGTGACGCTTGACTTAGACGACAATGGGTCAGTTAGGTACGTATAGAAGACTCGATCGCCGACTGCTGATTTAGACGGACAGAATGATATTCTCCACCTTCGAGTCAATAGTGGGTCTAGTACTACATATTGAATAAGAACAGACCTTAAATTAAGAATTCGGAGCGTACGTGGTAGATAGAAATGCTCTCGGGGTGGTGCGGATAATCTCAAACTTACCATCTACCTACACCATGCGGGGAGTAGTAATGGATGTCATGGAGACGGATAAGTATAATAGGTGGAGGAGGAGGTGCTAAAAGGAATATCTAGGAATATTGAGGGAATTGAGGTGCCGTACACCTCCATCGTGGATACCACTGCAGACAATCATCATTAGAGAGTGAGGGTGGACCGAAACAAGGGAAATGTATGATACACCCGACGAACAAACCTAGGGATTACCCTTCAGATTTTCGAGTGGGATAGGTGTTCAAATTTGAACTTGATGTGACGAAACGATATGTCTATGGTTTGTGTGTATGCACACTGTGTTCGATATCGACTGTCAGGAGGCTATTCCAGAATAGCTAGATTCGGTCAGAACCTCTGCTTGCGCAGATCATACAAACCCTAACCCAAGTAAAAACTTTTCCGAAACTAGTGACCGGTCATGCATCTATTCGACAAACTCCAACCGCCGACAAGCTGCCCTCAAAGAAGTTCCATCAAAACAGAGACCTCATCCTCAAAATCAATACTTCTGCAGCAGCTGCTTCCTTGTCTCTAGCTGTAGCAAACAAAGGCTTTAGCGTGCAAATTTGACCTATGATGTGGAATCAATTAAATGAGCCGTCGATTGAGGCAAGTCAACTTCAAGAGCGTCAGCCGCTACTCGAGGTTTAGCGTTGCTAGCGATCAGGGGTGCGGCTCTGCCTGTAAACTCGCGAGCACTAGGGGCATGGTGCGACATGTACCACTAGGAATGCTATCATCCGCCGGGATGAGTCGAACACTTGCGCCACCGCCCCCAGCTCTTGAGAAAAATACCCTGAGCCCTGAGCCCTAGCATCGGTGAAAATCGATTCGTTACCCTGCAACTCACCTCCTATATATACCCCCCCTTCCGCTCCATCTCTCACTTTCTTCTTTAGCTCTCTTTGGTACGTCTTCCTCCTCCCCAACTTTCGGCTGTCACTTGAATACTTGCTAATTATCCCTGCAGCCTTTTGGCTTAGATCAAGTGTAGTATCTGTTCTTTTCAGTTTAATATCTGAAACGTCACTATATGTGGCTTCTTTTATTAATCTTATTTTTGTCTCTAGGGAGCTGGCCGCTGTGCTCGCACACGCTGGTTCCCACTGTGTCACTGGTATTGCACTGTCTCCAGTTGATGCGACAGGCTTTTTTCATTGTTGCTTTGGCTATTTAGCGAGAGAACGAGGAAGAAAGTGGTGATTGGAGTTTGTGCATTGGTGTTTCATGTGAGTTTATTGGTATTGTACTCCAAGTTGATTCGGCCTCCTTTTTTCATGTCTTGACTAATTAGCGATGATGTCTTCGCTGTTTCATGTGAGTTTACTAGTAAGCACTAACTTTTACATTTCTGGCTGTTTAGCGAGAGAGGATGAGGAAAAAAGTGATGATTTGGAGTTCGCTGTTTCACGTGGATTCACGGTATTGTAATTCCTCCATTTTTTCATCGTTCTTATTGGCTAATGAGCGTGGATGTCTTCGTTTCATGTGGGTTGACGGTATTGCACTGCCTCCACTTGATGTGACCACTTTTTTTATTGTTTCTGGTTGTTTAGCGAGAGGGCGAGGAAGGAAGTGGAGGTGGCTGGAGTTGTGTCTTTGTTTCATGTGTGTGGTACTGTTAATGCTGTCACGAGTTTATCATAGCTTACAAGTCCGGCATTCACCTTAATTTTAGTTGTTTATAACAGTTACAGCCGCTCTCTGCATCATGCCCGAATAATGTTGCTGAGCGATGCGACTTCTCAAGACGTTCCGGCTTGAACTTGTGGGCTTGCAGTACTGCTATCGGTTTATTCCTAGAACCTACTTAAATCAATTTAAGTCCAGAGGGCGTTCTAGCACAGATTTACAGCATTTGTAGCATTATTCTCTTCAATCTTAGAATTAATTTTAGTCTGCGATGTGCTTATAATTGTTTGGCGAGTTCTATGGGTACGCATGAGGCATTTATGGTTCTTTTAGAACTATTCTTACTAATAGTTAGGTCTAGACCTTCGAATAAATACAGAAGTTGGAAGTAGGAACTACTTGCAAGACACAGCAAAGTGAAGCTATGGCGAAGGATGGGGTTTTATTGTACTTATAGGCTTTAATATTAATAAACCATTATCTATTTGCATTCCTCGAAGTCTCACAGAATTTTTCGTAATACAGAAAGCAGCCGAAGTCTATATTTAATGATACCCATGAATTCAACCGACGACAGTAGTCGATATTCCCTAATAATCTCGAGTGCGGCGTTACGATTCTTACAGTCCACGCTACCGCCGCCATCACAACCGCCGCCACCACAATTAGCACCACCACAATCACCACTAACAGAAACGCAGCTACAGTTGGCGGCGGCAAAGATATATCGACCGCTATTATTCTCTTAATTTGCCACTCCAAGGCCTTGAATCCTCTAAGATAACATGGAACTACGCACTAGGAGGAGCTAGGAATCTGATTCGGAGGAATTTACTATGGTACCAAATGGCTACGATAGGCAAGGAGTGGGAATTGGAGAATTCTAGCTAGTCTGATCCCTTCAACCTGTGCAGGTTCTCGAAAGCGAAAACGGCTCGAGTGTGGTAGTGGTAAGCATCCAATATTTGTTCAATTAAGGGTTTGCCGACTTATATGAACTATAGAATGCCAGCGAGAAAAAGTGAGCTTCCCTCATATCGAAACAAACGATTGGAGAAGGTTTAGCATAAGGGTACTTTGAATTACGACGAGGATGGTTGGATGAATTGTTTTATCTTTGTTGAGACTGGTGAAGATCTATATATCATCTGGTGCGTTTGTAGGTAATCACATAAAAATGACCTTAAGCGACGCGCAGCTCATAGCAAACGGGTTTTCGAACGGTACCTATAGGATATTTTTGCGCGTGGGCACTAAGTCCTATGCACGAGGTGACTATGGAGGGCACGCGCGTGGCGAAATGCGAAATACTCGTGGAGTCGCGATAGTTCGTCCCATGGAACTGCAACTAGATACTCGTCAAAAAATCAAATATGGGGACACTTACCTTGGAATATGACAAGGTTAAGCTTTCTGGTGTCCCCAGACTTGATTTTTCGACGAGTACTATGCACCGTGCCGGATACTATCTCCCGAATCTCAGGCGCACTCGACTCCATGCGTTCGTTCGACTCCATGCTCCCAAGTACGCTCGTCTTCAAGCTCCCCAGGGCGCTCAACTCCATGCTCGCACTCATCTCTAAACTCCCAAGGTACGGTAGCCTGTAGCGAGCAATCGCTAATGTTCGAGCGAGAGCACAATATCTTCGAGTGATTTTTTGTGACATTGCTCGAAACTTAAGTTTCGTTTCGTTTCGTTTCGTTTGCCCGTTTCGTTTGTTACTTGATGTGGATAGCGGGCAGGGGTTATGTAAAGTTTTACGTTTCGTGTATTATCACGCAAAATCACTCGAAGATATTGCGCCCTCGCATTCGAACATTGGCGGTTGCTTGCTACAGGTTGCTGTACTCAGAGGGTGCCAAAAGTCAGGCGCACTTCCAGATATGGTACCAAGTCCTAGCAGCCGTTTTCCTAGTGCTAGAATATAAGGAAAATCGGATGACATCTATGACCCCTTTATGTGAAGGAAAAAAGTCGGGCGTACCCCCTATTCTTTCTACCAAATACAACACACGCAGTGCCATGTCACCCTCCACATCAATGACTGCCTGTATCCCAGTGAATATACTTCTAAACAGACCATCCAGCCACTCTTTTGGTTGTTTTTGTTGCTGATCGCGGTGGTTGAGAGGAGGAAAGGAGGGAGGAATCAAGGCCACGGTAGCAAAAGGAATGAGGCACTGTGGATTCCTCGACCGCACCCGAAATACCCTTGTACCCTAGTACAAGGCATGAGCGGATGGTGAGATGCCTTTGTTGCATATATGCAAGGAGCAGAGAAGACCCTGATTGTGTACGTGACTACTTTTTACACTTGTTCACAGTATCTCACATTCTTATGTGCGGGGGCCAAGACTAGCTCTCTTCTACAATACAATCAACTATCTTCATACCAAAGTAACAGCCTTAATTGGATTTAAGCGAGTGATTTCCTATGGTTTCCGAAATTTGTGACGTGAGACGGTAAAAAAAAGCGCTGATCAGTTTGTCGGGCGTTATTGTAATACTCAAGCTTAGATGTCACTGTCTTAAACTTGGTTAAGGCTATGTTACGCAATAATGGTCAGTGTATTCGTAACCTGAATTCGAGTAAGATCAGCGAAGTCAGGGTCAGTCACGTCTAAGCAGACTATCGGGTGACTTGTTATGATTGGTCGCTGTGCACAGTTCGCCTCACTAGCTTACTCTATTGTGGGGCCGTCATACAGTACTTCGTTTGCATTATATAGGAACCAGGGAGTAGAAGTAGAACACGTAGTAGAAGAACAAGGGACGGAGGTGACAGCACGTAACCGGCCCGAGTGCGACTGCTAGTGACTCGCCACTACAGAATATTATCATCGTACACGGCTCATCACTCTAGAGAATTATAGGTCGCTATCCGCGTTACTTATATATTGTTACTTTAATTCAAGGAAGACGGGGTCTCGGGGCTTGCTCGTCGGCTGCATTCTTGTGGCTGGTCAGAAAGGGCCCTCCGTTTGGCCTGCAGAGCTACTATTAAAGCTAAAAACTATAGCATCGGGAAAATGAGCTCGCACTCGGGCGGAGCCACCAGTGCACTCGAGCGAGGATTTTCCGCTCATCCTGCGCTCAGACTTGTTTACCTCGCTCACACTTATTCGCCTCGCTTAGACTTATTTGTGCCACTCAGACTAGTTCGTCTCGTTTACACTTCCAGTTTCATGATTATGAATGAAGCATTCGTCAAATGATAATATAGCATCTATTCTCTAACTATCTATATATGTACATACGGTCGATCTGGGCTGAGGGGAGACGGTACTAATGTGCACTTAAAGACGATGCTCAAGCACACTTGGAGAAGGGTGATCGAGCGCACTCACAGATGACGATTGAGCAGACTTTGAGGTACACTTAGAGACGGTGATCAAGCAGACTCGGAGGTACACTTGGAGGTGCACTGCAGACGGTGATCACGCCAACTCGGGGATGCACTTGGAGGCGGTCGATCAGGGCTGGCTGCAGGCGCTGGCTGGTGACGGTCAATCTGGGCTGGCTGCAGACGGTGCTCGGTAGGTACTCGGAGACGGTCGATCTGGGCTGACCGGGAGCTGAGACTGCATTCAGGGGTTAACTCGAAATCGTAGGGATGTATGGAGAAAAGACTTAACTCGTGCTCTCCGAGGGCTGGCTGAGGCTGGCTGGAGATAATCAATCAGCGCTGGCTGGAGATGGTGCTCGGGAGCTGGTGACGGTGCTCAGGGGTTAGCTCGAGACAGTCGATCTGAGCTTCGAGTTCTCAGTTGCCGGTAGAGTAGTGGACGAGATAGAGAGAGCTAGAGGATGGCGACGGTAGGGGATGGGAGGTGATGAGGAATAGGGTACAACCTCCTGGATTGGGTTTGGAAGGTTGACTTTCACACACGAAAATCTCAAAGTTCGAGTTTTTCTAGTTGAATTCCCCAATCTACTCCCATCGCCATTCCCCAGCTCTCTCTATCTAATACTGTACCCGCAGATGAGGTTGAGACAGTACCGCCTGCTAACAAGAAATTTTCATAGGGACACAGCTTGCTAACAGTTTTTCCATTAATAGACAGCTGTTCGAGTGATATATAATGACTGGCGACGAGTGATCTGGCTCAGCGACACTCAGGCCTCTGTGGCCATACTGTTTATGGTACTGGCGCCATCCATTATATTGCATGTATATAAGGGCGGACCGGCAGGAAGACCAGTAAATCTTCAGGTCCGATAAAATTCACTGCCGACAATCCTTGGATCTGGGACAGCAAATTCTGACGCTGACCGAGCCACTTTTTTTGTCGGACGGACACCCTGTGCTGACTGCTGACGTCCCAATCTTATCCGCGGGTGCAGTACTCTACTGGCACTTGAGAACTCGAAGTTAAGTCATCCCTCTCTACCTGCCCATGGCAGGATCATGAGTTAACATCGAATACAGTCCTCAGATCGACCATCGCCGGCTCCCGTTCACCGTCTCTTATCAAGCCAGATCAGCCGTCTCCAGCCGGCTCCCGATCAGTCTTCATTCAGCTCCCGAGCACCATCTCCAGCAAGCCCTGGTTGATTATCTCCAGCCAGCTCCGAGCCAGCCTTCGGAGAACACATCAGTCAAGTTAACCCCGCCCACAATCCTAAACATGATGTTTCACAAGAAACCATGGAGAACAAAGTAACAAATTAAAAACCAGGATTCAACTTGTAGGCTTGAGGCAATTTTTGTGCAGACAACTTGGCACTCCGCTAGCTTCAGCCGCATATGCTCCAGACCTCGAGTTGACGTGGGGGCTGTGTTTGTAGTTCCCATGTGATGTTACGGTGACGTGTTTTCTGATCGATGTGTTGCGGCGTTGTATTTATAAAACCTACAAAGGTGATCATCTGAAAACACAAAGACACACGACCCGAGATGGAGACAACACAAGTTAGAGATATCGATGGAAATACGTTTGCATTAGACGATAAAGACCGAGTCACCAACACTCTCCAAGAGTACGGCGTCTTAGTGATTTGCGGCCAGTCCAGTGTTTCCTATGAAACGAATTCTTTGAATGCGGCACATGCAGTCCAGAGGGGTGGTTTTTTGGGGGTGACCACTCCCGAGTGTATCAAAACAAGTAACATCTTGCACCCAGCAAGTTTCTCGATAAAGATTTACACAGGTCCAAAGTCTGATGATCACAGGATGTTGCGACACTACTCTTCCTCTTTTTCAATGACTATGAAATCGGCACGACGTATACTTTAATACCGGTACCGATAAGGCAATCCCAACCTCCGGAAATTCTCATTTTGAGGGCATTCACAGCCACACATTTCGCCGACAACAGCGTATCCGACCAGATGTTTCGCGTAAGTCTCGACTTTCCCCGTGGCAAACGAGTTCTAGACCTTCGCGGAGGCGACATGTAAGTGCTGAACCGAATGCATCCTTTTGCGGGGTTAACCAATCAATAGTCTTTTCTGTTTGAAGGAAGTGAGGAGATCTATACCATATATAACTACACCTGCGCCCAATAAAACGGTGGTTGTTACGGACACGCATTATTACCCCAGTCCAGACAATACTGACACAAAAGTCCAACCGGAATTGCTGCAACGGTATCTGGAGATTGGAAAGGGCGAACTCAACGAGGTTGATAGGAAGGTGATATGGTCAAAGGACAGGTTCAATGCACGTTTGCCACCTCTATAGATACATCAGGGAAATGTAAATCGGTCTGAGTCATACGTAAACCTCACAGAGACTCCGGTCAACCACACCGGCGCTCCCAGATCCTCCCAGATACTCCTGAAGCTCTCCCAGGCACTCCGGAAAGCTCCTGAAGGTACGCAACGTATTCAAGAATCTCCTGGAGATTATGTAGTACGTTCTGGATGCACCGATATCTTGCATACCAGTGGACATAGTTTCGGAGCTGCTTGGAGCTCTGCGCAAGCCTCCCGAAGTCTTCCGGAGCTTCCCAAACCTGCAGCTGTAATCTCCCGGTGGATCCTGAAGTTCTATATACATAATGCTTTCATCACGTCTCGTTATTACTTTATGCTCTCGCATAGACTTATTATCGCTCAGACTAATTTGTTACACGATAATATGGAATGTATTCTCTAACTATGTATCTATATGTGTACACACGGTTGATGAGGGCTGGGTGGAGACGTGAACTTGGAGACTGCACTTGAGCGCACGCTTAGAGACAGTGCTCGGGTGCAGTTGGAGACGGTGCTCGGGCGAATCTGGAGGTGCACTTGGAGACGGTGATCGAGCGAACTTGGAGGTGCAATTGGAGATAATCTGGGCTGGCTGGAGATGGTGCTCGGGAGCAAACTGGAGTTGGTTCTCTGGAGCAGGCTGGTGACGGTCGATCTAGGCTGACCGGGAAGCTGAGACTGCATAGAGGGGTTAACTCGGAATAGTAGGTATGTAAGAAGAGAAGACTTTAACTCCTGCTCTCTGAGAGCTGGCGGGGAGCTGTCTTGCAGATAGTGCTCGGAGCTGGCTGGAGACGGCTGATCTGGCTAGGAGACGGTGATCGGGAGCTAGTAATGGTTGATCGGTGGACTATATTTGATGTTAACTCACGATCCTGCCAAGGACAGATAGAGGGAGATCACCTAACTTTGTGTTCTCAAGTGCTGGTAGAGTAGTGGATAAGATAGAGCAAGCTTGGGGATGGCGATGGGGAAGATTGGGAAACTTATCTAGAGAAACTCGAATTTGAGAGATTTTCGTGTGAAAACTAACCCGATCCGGAAGGTCGTACCCCTTATTCCCCATCTCCTCCCATCGCCATCCCCCAGCTCTCTCCATCTCGTCCCACTACTCTACCAGCACTTGGGAATTCGAAGTTAAGTCATCCCTTTCTACCTGCCTATGGCAGGATCGTGAGTTAACATTGAATACAGTCCCTAGATCGACTATCGCCAGCTCCCGATTACCGTCTCCTAAACATTTCAAACCAGCCTCGATTAATTATCTCCAGCCAGCTCTCGGAAAGCACAAGTTAAGTCTTCTCTCTTTACATCCTTAGGATTCCGAGTTAACTCTTAAATGCAGTACCAAGCTCCCAGTCAGCCCAGATCAACCGTCTCCATCCAGCTCCCGAGCACCACCTCTAGCCATCTCCCAGCCAGCTCTCTGGAGCACGAGTTAAGTCTTCTCTCCTTACACTCCCACAATTGCAAGTTAACCCCTGAATAGAAACCAAGTGCACTTTCAATTACACCTTCAATTACACCTCCAAGTGTACTCCATCAAAGTCTCTAAGTACGCTCGATCACCGCCTTGCAAGTTCTCTTGATTACCATCTCCAAGTGTACGCGAGCACCGTCTCTAGGTGCACCTAGAAGTTCGCTCTATCACATCCTAGCCTTTAGGTGAACCTAGAAGTTCGCTCGATCACCTCCAAGTGCACTCAAATACCGTCTCCGGCCTGCCAGGTCAACCGTGTGTACATATATATAGAGAGATAAGATGGATGGATGGATAGAGAATACAAGCTGCATGCATGACTTGCAATCATTCATATCAGAATAGTAACTGAGTTTTCAGTCAAGCGATTTCTTGGTGCACCAAAGTGCCCCCAAAGAATATGTCGATACTCCCAGACTTGTTGACGGTACTCCCAGGTGCTCCGAGACTTGTCACTGGCGCTCCCAAGTACTCCAAGACTGGTCGACGGCGCGCTCTGAACGCCCCTGCAACGGTCCGACATCTCCGAAACTTGTCAATTGTCGGAAATTACTCCCAGAGGCTCCCGGAGACTAAATTACATTTTGCTGATGTATCTTTAAAACCATCTCTCTCGATCGCCGAAAACCCGTCGCCGCCCTTCACTCCTGCATTTCGTCCTCTCCTCCATCCCAAAGCTCTTCCCCTCGATACGTAATAGAGTCTATCCCGCAAGGAGTGTACAACGAGCTCTGCTCGTCAGAGTATCTTGGCATCGCTTGAATCTGGTCAGCCAGAGTTCGTACCGCGATAGTTAAGAGAACGCTAACTTTGTTTGCGTTTCTTCTCTGCTTCCCTCTCTGCTTCTACCCTTCTAACGAATTCGGCATGCTCTTCGTCCCCCAACTGTGCTTTATCCTTCGCGTGGCGCATCATGTGGGATTTTTTGGCATAGTCGGCCGTGCATTGTTTAACTCCACACTTGGTCCTTTTCGTAGCCCTGCTATCATCCGCAGCTTGTGGCGCTAATAAATCTATCGTATTGGCGAGCTTTGACCCAAAAATCGCCAGTGGTTGTTGGGTTTGTGGGTTGACAATTTCCGTGAATTCCTTTGTTGCGGCGTATAAGTCAGTCAGTGCCTCCACAATGAGGTCTTGAATGTCGCTTTTCGCTTTCGGACCTGGTTTCATTGTGTGATGCAGAACAACGATAAAATTGTGGGTATTTCAACTGAAGTGTGGGTTGATGAGTTGTCCTATGCGCTACTTATTCTTGAAGATATTGATTATGTTTGAGGCTACTGTCTCACATACGTTGCCAAGTGCACTCTACAAGATCTCAGAAGTAAATGTCGATTGTTACAATCACGTCGCACAGCAACCCAACGAGCGAATCCGAACCCAAAGCGTCCCCCAACAAAGTATGACTGCGGCAAAAAGGAATGCTAATGCGATAGAAAATAGATGCTTAAATACGATAGAAGCTATCATCATGCAAGACAACAGAATTCTGACCAATGAGAACCGTAAAAGACACAATCTAGATCAACCTTCTTGACTTGAAAACTTGAGAATTTGCTAGTTACTGGAGAATTTGACCCATTCTCGTCGGATGTCTCCCCTTCGACACAAAACAGCAGGGCAATTTGCACATACTAGTCTTGGATAACTATTAATATCGGATGTTATCAAAATCGGACGATTTGCTACCAATCTTAATCCTAATACTATCATCAATTAGTTTAAAACCACCATATAGGTCACCCGTGATAAGAGCACCGCTCTCGAGACCACTAACTCTCACAATTATATCGAATGATCTGCCATCCCATTCCAAAGATTGCCCCAACCGCGTTTGGAGTACATGCAGAACTTGAAACTGTAAAAGACCCTTGTCCCACGTATCGTAGATGGTGGGTTGAAGAAGCAGATTGTTGCGTGGATGGTGAACCAGTGGACTGCCACACAACACATAGAACTGATCGATTTTCAACACTCTAAGAAACATCTCTAAGGACTTCCAGAAGTGGCCCTGTCGATTTTGACACCCGAAGAGATCGTGTGGCCGACCTCCGTAGGGACGGAGTGTTTGGTATGGCTAATACAGCAACTCCGCTTATCACGTTGGCAGACATTGTTCTTATAAGCGTCGTTTCGAGGCGAGTTCTTGTAGGCTGCAACAGCCGTCAATGGTGCAGAAGCTCGAGGCTTCCTCCCCAACCACTCATGGTTTACTTGTTGAAGAGTCTTAACAAGGTTTTTGTGTCCCTCCCGTAGTGCGTCCTCATCGTGCACCAAGAACATGAAATGCTCGCGCGGAGGCCCATCAAGATAATTCATTGCGTGTGGAGGTGTTTCGTCGGGAGCAGTATCAAGAAATTAGGAGCTGGGGATAGATATCAAGATAACAGATGCGTGCTGCTTGGGGATGCTATAGTTTGGTACCAGTCCCGCTAAATCTTTCCAGAACTCCGTTTCAGAAGCTTTACTTGAATGGAACTCTACGCGAATGCATGCTAAGACCCAGGGGGGGTTTCTGGGGGCATTCGTGTAGAGCCGATTCGAGTAACACTCGAGTACGCTAACGAGTTAGGCGTATTTTGAAATGCGAATCCGGGCCCAGGACACGAATTGGGCTGGCAGCGCTGCCCCTAACCCTAACCGTCGTACATACCGTCCCCTCCTCTCTCCAAACACGGTAGCGGTAGAAACCATAATTGCGTTTGCGTTGTGGGGGAGAAACGGTAGTTCAGCCGCAGCAAAGAAAAGAGCCAGGAAACGAAACACATGGAGCAATATGCTCAACTGTAATCAATACCCCACCACTTATCCACATCAAGTTTATCTAAAGTACAACCGCTGTCAGGCTGAAGCCGCCTCCGGCCCCTTGCTTCACGCCTTTGCGGGTGGCTCCCTGTCGACCTTAAAGGGACCTTAAAGGGCATACCTTTGCTGGCACGGAGTCCCCGTCTCGCATGAATGTGATCAGAAAATTGAAGTTGGCAAGAAGTGGTATAGGTTTGAGGATTACGACGCATTGAAAGACAATCTCAGGAGAATAATCAAGGAGGAGAATAATCAAGGAGGAGAATAATCAAGAAGGAGAATAATCAAGGAAGACAGCCATCCTCGAGAGCTATTGCAAGGCTCCGCTGGAGTCTAAGCTGCGGCTGCGGCGTTGCGGCACACTTTTGTGGTCACGACAGACTTCCACTCCTCGTCCCCCGAAATCGAGACTATCAAGCGTGCAGACAAGTGAAGAAAGTGAGCGAACGCTTGACATTTTCGTGACTCACGGGCAACGTTTGAAAGTCAATTCCTCAACACAACACAGGTCAATTTGATTAAGAATGAAATAACAAGTAGTATACATATATAAGATCCTCTACCATCATGTAGGACCGCCATTGTTGTCGCGCAGGGAACAGACC
>Ga0307512_10001240_pt1 | contig 36860 bp, 37 predicted proteins | sample 14_EM_MG_FD_200267 | JGI IMG/M metagenome (GOLD analysis project Ga0307512, IMG submission 200267) | Populus trichocarpa ectomycorrhiza microbial communities from riparian zone in the Pacific Northwest, United States - 14_EM | ecosystem: Host-associated > Plants > Roots > Unclassified | place...
TGAAGAGGCCAGGGGGGAGAGGACAGTTCTCCGGGGAGCGTGGTGGTTGCAACTTTGCCGTGTGGGAGTTTGCGCGGAAGCAGCTGCGGAGGGGGAATTGTGGTATTTAAGAAAAGTGTAGTTATATGCCATGACCACCAGTGGTCGGCCGGCTTATGGTAACTTAGTCGGGCACCTCCCTTCGGGGGTGAATGCAAAATGATTACAAACAAACAAACTCCTTTTGGCTTCCGCAGGGTTTTTTCATCGGCGTAGGATACTGGAATCTGTTTTTGTTTTTGTATTCCATCGCAGGGTAGATTGCTCTTTTCTACAGAGTCCGTAATACAATCTAGAAGCCGAGGCGAGCGATTGGTGATACTGCGGTTGAGAAGCTGAACCGAGCGACTGTAGACCTCGAGGATATTTGTGCTCAATTGCATTTGGATTTTCAGAAGCAGAACCTCTAACTCTAGCTGTCTTAACGCTTCATTCTCAAGTAGAGTTGTCACCATTTCGAGAGCGCAGCCTTGAAGCCCATAGTAGTATCAATAAATATCTTATCCTTATTTTCCGCTATGTCAGCAGGTTATTCGAGTGCAACCCCGATGGCGTCGACAGCCCCTCAACATTCATTGCCGAATCCGTAATATCCACAGCAGAGCTTGCTCCGATGGCGAGGAGGTTGACTGCGGTATCACACAGGTGCAGGTAGTACCATTCCCAATCTGGCCTATGGTGGCAGCAGCACTGTCTTCAACCTCCAAATTGGCTTCGACGTTCTGTTGAACCTCCGGTTTTTGAGTTTCAACCCGTTCTCAAATGACTCAACTGTCAAGGGTTCCCTCTTGGCTGACTTCCGCAATCCATATAAACAAAGATCGTGCGCAAATCTGAGAAGCCTGTGTTCGTCGTCATACAACTCCGGAAACAGTAAAACCCTTCGTCTCATCCCTAAGAGACAAATTAACTTGCCACAGAATTAATTAAATGCGAGAGAATGAAGGACACCCAACACTGATACCAGTACCCTAAACCACATCGTATCACCGAGCATAGCAGCCCAGGTGTCTTATAAATCTACCACCCCCTTTGTAAAATTGTATCGGCAAACCGCATATGAAGCGCATGCCCTGGTACTCGAGAAACACCTGCCATGGCGTAGATCTCTTTCAAGCTTGCCATAACGATGTGTATTGTCTGTATCGAGTCACTGGTTACTGTGGCTGGGACGTCAGTAGTTAGCATAGAGTACCAACATTAGGAAAACTAAATTTTACGCTGTAGAGCTCGGTGAGCTGTTGGCGACGTAAAATGAGATGAGAGGCTGGCAGCGAGTTCAGAGAATGATCTCAGTACATACACAGGTGGTAATTTCGGAAACGTCTAACCTTTTTTGCTGATGAAGAAGTTCCCACTGTAGATTTAGTAAGTTTAATGACCCTCCAACGATGAGAACTGACAGAAAAGTGTCCACCCACAGGGTTCGGTGAGTCTTTGTGTCCTACGAAGGTGGTATCCTCCGAAGATTGGTGTATTGATAACGAAAACCAAATGGGAGGGGGAGGTGGTAGCAGTACTAGAGGTGTATTGTAAGAAGGAAGAGAAATAAAAGTCTCAGGCACTCTCTACTGTATACTAGAGGGGTTCCAAAAGGCCACCTACGAATCCAGTGCCCTTTCCACCTTCAGATTGCTTAATAAGTAGGCGCCTTCTCTAAACACATAAATGTATGAAATGAAAAGTGCAAACAAAACCTTGGGTTTACCACGTTCGAGATTACAAACAAATAACTCCAAAAACGCCTCCTTAAGGTTGGAGTAGTCCATCGGGCTCTCAATTTCCCTCCACGTATAACGCTCCCCAATCATAATAACCCACATAAACCAAACCAACACCTTTAACCCAGCCCCTCCAGAAAGCTATTATACCCCCTCTCTAGATCCCACAACATCTCCCTCCCCTGCGTCTCATCAATCTCATCGCCCGGGCGCATCTGATTCAACGCAATCAACCACCGAACAATATCCTTCCTCCCATCAAACTCCTCTCCCTTCGTTACCGCATCCACACTCGTAATAACGCTCGCCAGCAGCGGATGCAGCTCATCCTTCGCCCGGTAATTCAACCTCAACGCATCCATAAATGTGATAAAATTCTGTGTCGCCTCGGCTGCCGCCTTCGGAGATACATTCTTCCACTTCCCGTCTGCGGTGACGGATGCAGCGATATCGGGTGCGCTCGTTAGTTTCGGCAGCGGGGAATCATCGGAGGAGCCAGGCGGGTGCTCTACCGTCGCTGGAAGGCCGGTCTGTAGACGCCGAGTGGCGGCGGGACAGTCGATGTCGTACCGACTTTTAAAGGAGTCGAGATCTTTGAAGGCGGCCCTTACGGTGCCGCTTCCAAGGATAGTATTGTACTGCCCAAGAAGTCGTAGGCAAGTGGGGGTGTAGGAGCTTGGGGGAATGCTGTCTTTTACGAAGGCTTTCTCAAGGAATTCGAGGGTGACGATTATGGCGTGGAGCTCGGCGAGGGATTCGTAGAGTTCGCGTTGGGCGGGGGTGGTGTAGAGTTTTATTTCGGCATCGAGGTTGATACTGGTGCGGATAGGGTGGGTGAGGTAGGGTGCGGGCGCGTATGGTTGGTAGGACATTGTGGTGTGAGATGTGCGGGGATGGGGTGTCGTTGGAAGAAGCTTATCGTGCGGCAAGGTTTCGATAAGCGACTACACCAGCAAACGGCCCACAACACTACTGCCTGTGAGCCCATTGGACTTGATGTGACCACACCTATCACTTTGTGTACTCAAATAGGGCCAGCTCACATCATATCCGAGACTAGCGCAAGTGAGCAGACCAATCTCCATGGCACATACCGTTGAAGCTTCCACCAATCAGTTAACCACACTCATTCCGGTAGAAGTAATTCGTGAATATTAGAAAGCTATTTTGGAGATTGTGAGCCCAATCAAAGACAGGTCAAATAATGTCCACTAAATACTACAATGAAGTCAATCATGTCATTTCCGATGCCACGCATACCATGGAGTAGACACCATGACAAGTGCGCTTCGGAATAAACAAAGAACTTCACATTACCAATCATGACTCCCCAAATGCCCTGCAAAGCATAGGACAAACACCAACAATTACTCGACTGAATGCAAGACACACAATACTAACTTACACAACCACTCACTCGTGACGTACACTCCGTGGCTATCATAACACCTCCGCTTGCCAGCAGTCCAATTCTCAGCAGCACCCCGAAAGTGAGGACGCGGAGAATCTTAACGCGCAGAATGTTGCAAACACCGGCGCATGCCGAGACGAGGGTGTTCCAGGCAGAGATGCTTGAGAGAATTACAGCATCGACCAACTTTCTTTTAAGGCTAACATAGAACTAGAAAGTATGTGCAGATTGTAACCACATTCTTTGAGTATCCCATCTCAGAGCGATTGGGCCCAGCAACTTGTCGTCGTATTCCCCTCTAAGCTCAAATAGATTCAAATTAATATATAGAATATGTGATATATATTACAACCCCTCGCTCTCAGGACTCCATACTCGACTCATTTCGTCGCCGACAAATGCCCACATGGTCCCTGTCCGATAATATCCCCGGCAGGTGCGGAAGAACTCACTGAAGTGTCAAAATGCACGAAACCATTCGGGCATGTGTCTGTAGCACCCGGCCCCGAGGAACCTACCAGGCGATAACAATCTTTGTTTTGAAAGTACATCCAACCATTACATTGACTCTCATCCCAACAGCGGCGACAGCACTCAGTTTCTCCCACGCTGTCCGTGTTTAGTTCAAAGGCCGCGAGGTCGGGACGGACGTTGTTGACACTCCAACTCTCGACATGGGTCGCCCTGAATAGGTAATCGCAGGGGTGCCGGGCGGTAGTAGTTTCTGTAGCGGTGACGGTAGACGTGGAGCGAAACTTAGTGGTTGTAGTGGCTTCCTTACTGCGGCGGGTGTACGTGCGTGTAGTAAGAACCGTTTCGCGGTTGAAAACGGCGCGCGTACGTGTGCGTGTAACAGTGATGGAAGAGGAAGGGTCGATATAATTTTCACAAGCGGCGCGGATTTGGCGCGCAGTGAATCTCCGGTGAAGGTACCAGGGCAGCGGTATTTCGGCTCTGCGTACCTTCTTTGCTGTGAACGTCGTTGTCGGCGGAGCAGTGATGGTTTTTGTGGTGGTAGTGGTGCTAGGAAAGTCAATATACAAAGAAAGCTACATTTACCGTGGGTATGCGTACGTGAATGAAACATGCTTCGTCATGGTCCGGGTTACAGTGTAGGTCTCCACCACTGCTGTTCTTTCGGTCCTTGTGACTGGTTGGCCGAATTTTGTTGTCGTGGTGGTGGTGGATACGGTTGCGGTACGTGGGTAGTTCAGGTACTCGTAGCAAAAGCTTTCGCCGTGGTTTTTGCGGAGTTCTCGTTCGCAGGCGGCGACTTATGCGGGTTAGCTTGTAAACCGCACAGCTCTGGGTACTTGACTTACTCTGCTGCTGTTCCTGGCGTTTTTCATGATGGTGTCGTGGAACGAGGTCGACGGTGGGAGTGTCGTAGTTGTCTTGAGCACCAACAATGCCGACGAGGAGGAGGAGTAGAAGAAATGGTGGTGCCATTTTGTTCGCTTTTCGTTATCAGACAGATGTGTCCAAGTGCAATACATACCTCCTCAGTCCTTAAGCACTTCACAGCTTGTAGCGCGACAATAAGGACTCCCCTTTCTCCAGCTCGCTGAGGTCCCGCTAATGCAGGTACTCGCCTACAATTTAGGATGCTGTTCCCATCGACCCGGAGAACCGACATCACTCGCAGCGTCAATAGAGTAGGCCGAGCCACTAACGACGCCACAACACGCGATGTTTACTTAGTGTGCAGCGGCATTCGGATTGGTAGGTGAGCGTTTGTTCATGCAAGCGAAAGTGAGATTTAAGCTCGTGCAGACAGGGTAAGGCATTGCAATGCAGGCACCACCGCCCACTTTCTTTCTCCCCTGTACCGAATCCTTTGCTGCTAACACAAGTATTGGGGTTTGGTGTATAAATAGCTTAAGCCACCTGCAGTCGCTTTGTGCCTACCCTTTGTAATCCGAGAAAGTATCATTGGACAAAGAGCGGAGAATTACTTCATGCCGTTACAGGTCGGCTCGAGCTCAGCATTATTGTTATTCACATTCCACTCCAAACCCAGACCGAGTACATGCGAAATCCTACCCATGAGCGCCAGATCAGGACTTAGACATAGCGGAAAGCTCGAAAAATGCGGCTTTGTTGCTATCATCGTGTTGCCAAATGAGTTGTCGAAAGAAGAAATTAGAAGAAGCATGTATCATCACTCGCGCAGCTACGCTCGAGTTAGTTTTTGTGATTCACTTCGGATACGACTTTGCACATAGTCGTCACCCTTTTTAACGCGTTGTCTATTAACCTCCTGCTACTTCATCACCCCAAAATCCCCGAATTCAAACCCAAGAACCTTCGAACCTAGCGAAGACCGAGAAAATGAAGCTTGACCGATCGCTTACATGGATCAGGTAACGGCAGCTCTTCAGGCGCAGAACTCGTGCCTATACTGTTCTCACAGGTCCATAGAAGAGCATGCGAAGGGCTTTCTCCAATAGGGGTACCCCAGCTACTATTCAAGGGGGAGCAGTTAATTAACTTAGCTTATTCTGGGCCGTACACAAGCAGTTCCAGTATCAAGTTCTATTCTTGCCGAGAGTGTTTATAAGCGACGTCACCCGCTGAACGTCACTCTATAAAACTAACTGCATCTTCCACACTCGACGGCTCAGCCCGCATGCTAGAGCTGTCTGATCCTATCGATTGTCCTGTTCTCCGGGAGCGTTTCATATAAATGGCTGTGGGTTTTATACTCATGTATTTGATTACTTCGCGCAACTCCTTTGTAAGAATTCTAGACTATCTCAGAGAGATCGCGGAAATCAAGGGGATGGCAGCGGAGGACGTGCCCATCGTGCTGGTGGGGGATAAGAACGATTTGGAAGATGAGCGGGAAGTGTCTACGGCGGAGGGTGAAGCTTTATCAAAGGAACTTGGCTGCCATTTCGTTGAGATCACCGCGAAAACGTACGATAGCGTTCATCGCGCTATCCGCCGCTTTGTACTGGCAGTTGACGCCAAGGGGATAAAGAAGGAAAGGTTGGGCCTAGCTAAGGACACGAGAAAGGGGAATTAGATGAAGAAGAAGAAGAAGAAGAAATGTACTATTCTTTAACTACGACGAAATCGGTAGTTACGGGTTATGGTTGAGGTTCTATATATCATATTGTCTACTAGACCTTTGATTAGCATGTGTATAGAGAGTAACTTTTGGAGCTCCGTTAGAGGAAAGGCGGATACAGAGATGAAGGGAGTCCAGACCCAGGTTCTCATGGTGATGCTTTCACGTTAACTTGACGGTATCCGGTCTATAAACTACCAATGACGTTTTTACTCTCCCAGGAAAGTCCATTTCCTATAATGCTCTACGCAGTGGGACTGGCGTTTGATTCTATCATCCTCCGTTGATTTGGGGAAACTGTGATCGCGCGGGGTGGATAAGGTCGCAAGTTGGGGTGTAGCCCCGTCTTGATTATCTTTGGGGCGACTTTCTATTGCCAGGAGCATAGAATTTCTCAAATTCTAGTGCTCTCGATAGTGGAAAGTGAATTGACTGGAAGACGGTAGTAAAGCTGTTATAGCTATAGAAGGTGTAGAGTGTCGCCGATGCGCTGCATAAAGAGTGCGTATCTAAGAAACTAAGTAGTCTGGATATTGAAATCTAAAGGTAGAGGATGGGGATCTCCCCCACCTAGCCGGATCATCCGGAGGGGAAGGGAAATTGGGCACTAGATAGAGTGAATACAGTATCATAAACAAAAAAACAAAGCAAATAGAAACTAAGTAGTCTCATACATACTATAGCAAAAAATGGGGTGATATTGCTGCCGTAGCACTGTTGCAGTACTGCCGAATATTAAAAGAATACAGCATTGCAATGAATGCCGAGTTATTACCGCATATTATCAAATACTTAGTGTAAAGAATGCAGCAATTAGTGGTAAATGCGCAATTAGGTGACTTTTGCAATTAGGGCAAGTGTTGTAGCAATACAACATTTAGTCTGATTGCTTAATGCTTAGTTGGCGGGCATGGCGGTGGGCATGGCGGAGTAATTTCAAGCTAGCGGTAATGCTACCGTAACCCTCACTGGAGCAAACCTTAACACTACTATCACTGTTACGAATTGCCATCACCATCACCATCACCATCACCATCACGGTTGCCATCACCATCACCACCAGCAAATATCACCACATACACATGCGGATATACGCACCAAAACTCCAGAACCGAGTGCAAATAATTGCTTTAGTAAAATTAGATCCCAGGTGTGCAAACTACATTGTCTGAAAGTGACTGTACACTGCTATATACTGCGATATATTTGTATTTTGATGATTCTGCTGTGTGCAACTGAAACTTAAAAAATCGTCATCATCAGCCCTTCAGTCTAGCATTTACATTATCATGCTGTATTAATTTGGAATGTGCAATTAGTGTAGAATGCCTATTCATGCAAATGCAGTATTGCTACAGCATTTATAAGACTATGCACCTATATAACTAAATATTTATCACATAGCTACTTTACAAAGAATGCGGCAGCACTACCCGATTAATAGAAATCTGGCAGCACTATGGCAGTAATAATACCCCTCTTTTTGCTATAGTACTTAAGTAAACATTCTTATTAAAAGAGACAACAGATTCTACTTTTATAAAGTACTTAAATTTGCAACATTCCCAATTCTAGTCCTCTAATAATTATTCCTCGTCATCATCATCGGCATCGATATCTGTATCATCTTCACTCTTTGCACACCTTCTTCCGCATCGTCATTTAAACCCGAGCTCGACACACATTCACTAATCTCCTACGCCCCCGTTTGTACACACTACATTGACGCTTGCCACCAATACCGCCACCAAGAAGTCTGTACGAATTAGCAAGCCCAAGATACTCAGTCCTTCTTTTGATGAATTTTGAGGTGGTTGTTAAAGTTGTCTCGACACGAGAAGCTTTTGATACGGTGAGGGCATTTACTTCAGGATGCAATCGTATGCACCCCTTCTTAGGAACTCTGCTCAACAAAGTCGACAAGTATACCCCTTCCATTAATCGACAACGACATGACTCCCTCGGAATCAAGCTTTTCACCTCACTTCGAGCTAACGGACGTCCCTATCAAAGCTTGGGATGCCTCGCCGTTATGGAGCGCAACTAGCAACTACCAATTGAAGTATTTTCAGTAGCGCATTATTGAGGCACTCGAGTTTTTGTCAGTACCCTTTCAGTTCACAAACAAAAATTTCATCGAAGAGCTTTTCGAGGCCGAAAATCACATCAAGTTGTCCGACTAGGTTGCAATGTTGCAAGCTGGACATGCTCTCGTACCCAGACTCTTTCGCCCCGTTCGCAAACTTACTCGGCGAAAGTGAAACCGGAAAGTCTGGTATACGAGAGCAAGCTGGGCAGTGGTTTAGGGCAATCAAGTCGCTTTTACCGGCAACCCAGGCCAAGGGTACCACCGCTCCTCTAGTAGTCAATAACCTCTGACTATGTTCGCAACAGGCCAGTCTATCTGCTGACCGGTCTACCATACCACATGCCTGCCATGGCTAGGGCCGGATTGGCCACTTTATAACACTACATCGGACCGATACGTTTTAGACTGATGCGTGAACGAGGTTCGCCCGTAGATTGGGGTCCGGGAAGGCGAGTTTCTCGGCTGAGGGCCAATATTCCAAGTGTTTCGATACTATACACAGTAACGGGGTGAGGAAATTCAGGCTCATTGCGAAGGTAAGGAAGTCCATGTTTACCATATCCTTCGAACTTCGCGAAACTAATGAGGCAGGCTTTCCACTAGGTATCAATACTTGATACGAGGTTACGTGGACGGCCATCTCTTTCTTGATAGATCTTTACCGCGAGTAAGTATACGTTAATCCAATCTATTGTTGAGCTGATTCTTTAGAGTACGGACATCACAAGAACTGGAGGCTCTGATTGGTCAATGTTTTGATGCGTCCCTTCTCTCAACAGACAATTCACGCATATGTTTACGAATAAAACTGCCCGCTCATGTACGACCCTTTACGTGCGCATACACAGTAAAATAGATTAACGTATCGTATTTTTAGTAAATACGAATCGTCTCCAAGTAGAGCTAAGCAAATACCTCTCATCCTGCCATGCAATTGCCGGTAGCTGATGGACGTTGCCCGTATGCCTTGGCGCGGTTGGAACTGGCACATGAAGTTGACCAAAACGAAGACAAAGAAGTGTATGACAAATGGCATTCGCGACTCAAGGTATGATGTGGAGGGTGAAGTGACCTAACACTCATGGTAGGCATACCTACTCACTGTGCATGCCAGTGAGTGGGTCAAGGACAAGTTGATCGTTGCACAAGAATATGGTCAATGGGCTGTAAATCAGTTCGAGCGTGAGGTAGACATCGCAACTTTTTTTGATATCTATGAACGCACTGAGGCGATGAAATAAGGGGTGGAGGTGTGGAAGGTAGTTGGTAAGATTTGGGAATGGTTTAAGTTGGTGGTGGGTTGGGTGTATGCTGAGTTGTAAAGGCTATTGAAAACAACGATATTTGATTGCTGTACAGCATGTTGACGTTTTGGAGCTTATTAGGCATCTAGTGAAGAGTTGGTCCATTAAAATTACTGCGTGACAGACGTTTGATCTAGCCACCCTTCTGGGCAAGTGGGGTCGCGAGACTATGCAAAGCCGCTGAGGGATTTGGGCTATTCATGACGAGCCCTAGGCCACGGATTCTGGTGCGCCGTGAAGGAAGTTAAAGAAGGGCGTATAGGGACTTCGTATATATGTTACATAGCTTTACAAATACTCATTACGAACTCCAAGTAGTATTTCTAAACTCAGCGAAAACCACCTCCGAGAGCACCGGAGGTGCAAAGATAGACCAAAGACGATTCTACAAATCGCGATTCACATATTCTTCGCTCAATGGGATACTATTTGGCGACGTGCTGCGATGGGGCTGGGGCTAATTGAGCTGGGAACGGAGACGAAGCGGGACAAAGGCTAGCGTTTGGAATTCTCTTTGGAGGGCCGATATCTTCCCTATCAAAAGAAGGTAATCGAAATACTACAAAGTAGCCTGGTTTATATTTTCCCACTCGTCGCGTTGTTCATACATCTACCAAATAACGAGCATGATGTGCGGATATTTGTTGAATGGATCTAGTCGCTGAAAAAATGTTACAAGTCTTTCTGATGACTGCTGAATTTGGATTCTAGTCTTCCTTTTGTGTCCTTGAGTTTCCGATCCCGCCCAGTTCTATCATGTGCAAGAGGATTTGGGTGTCTCCTACATTGAGGACAGGGGAAACCTGGGACCCCGGCCTGAACCAAGGTCCAACAACCAGAAGGTAAATCACTGCCTGCCCATTTGGGGAAGTTTATTTTTCATCGTGTAGCATGGGTCTAGTTTTCTCTGCAACCACACACAACCCAGGAATACGTGATCGGCCTGCAGCAAACGTGTCAAAGTCGTGTGCCGCGTGTGTCCCGACCACAGCAATTGCAAGCTTCCATCTTCGGACAATACGATGGTCCCCTATCAGGTTATACTTGTTCCCTCTGGGGCTTTCTTTTGCTGTTCATACAGATGTATAACTAAGTCCTGGCCTACAAATTGCCGTTCCCAGTTCGTTTACAAACACTTCCAGCTTCCAATAATCAAGCGGCTCTGATTCATGTATTCACTTCCGGCATCCCAAAGTATTCTATAGAGAAATCGTGTTCTCGGGTTTGGCCGATCGATGTCTCGGGTACTCGGGACCAACAATCCCATATCTTCCATCGTTTTGTTCTAAATTTACGACACATGTGAGTTTATGGCTTTTGTTTCCATACCCGAGTGCCATTTAGGTTGCAAATTTTGGGTATATGTATCTAAACCCTAGCCATGGCCGGCTGCCCTTACCACCACAGCCTGTGGCGTCTTTGGTTGGTTGATACTTAGGCATAAGTGTAGTTAATTGATCTATTTCTCGGCAGCGCTGCCGTCTTTTGCTCCACTAAACATACTATTCGGTTTCTGGAAACGACTTTCGAGGTGCATGCGTCTAATCCCAGTTGGCGATCAACTAGGCTCGCACTTTGCACTGGTTCGCCCTCAAACCCCCACAATTTCACGCGGGAAGTTATCACTTGGGCCGCAAAGCAAAGACTTCAATCCAGGGGCGGAGAATTATCGAATCACTTTGCACTTAATATAGAGGTAAGTAAGAACATATTCAAATCCCAATTCCTCTTCATATACACACCGGCACACGCACACAGAAGCCTCATGCCAAAAATTAAAGAAAAAAATAAAACAAAGAGGCGGGCGCGGCAGATTACAAACCTATAGATACATCCAATCCCATACCATGCAAATAAACGGAAGAGGCTTGAAAAAGTAAAAAAAAGCCAAAGGAACGATCCCAAATCCTCGCTGAAAACGCTGAAAACACAATAAACTCCAATCCGCCACCCCTACTCCTTTTTTGACATTTATAATCCTGCCACGACCACAACGCCCACTGTTATCAAAAATCTCCACAATCCCATGCCAATCCGTGCTGCAGCTCCCTGAAGTGGCTGCTCACTGCCGCCACTGCTGACACCACTACTACCGTCGTCAACGCTAATTGTCACTCGGTAGTTCATATCACTACTAGGGTTATGACACGACGCGTTGAAGCACGGCTGACCCAGCGTTGGATCCTTCAAGCCGCCTGGGAAAACCAGGGTTGAAGAACTCTCTGCCGCTGTGGAGGTGGAGGTGGGGGAATACAGGGTGCTGGATGTTATCGTTGCGTTCCATGCCGATGCTGACGAGTAATGGATGGTTGCAAAAGTAGTCGGTGCTGATGAAGTTTTATATTTGGATTTAGGTTCGGTTGTAGTTTTGGTTTTGATTTTGATTGTGGTTTTTGATTCGGATTTTGATTTTGATTTTGATTTTGGTTTTGGGACTTTGGTGGAGGATGAATGAGAGGAGTAGGAGGAAGCGGAGGACGCATGAATTGATGTTGATATTGAGCTTGTATATACTCGAATCACGCTCGTACTCGAAACCCTAGCTGTCGATGATGCTGAAGACGAATCCTCCAGTTCACTCGGGTACACAACCTTCGGCGCTGCTGGAGTAGGAACCGGAGGGGTTGCATGAGAAGTGATGATAGCATTGTTCGGCGGTGGGACAACAGAGGCTTTAACAATTGGCTTCAGAGCGTCGCCTGGTGGACCTATCACGGGATGTGCATGTCTCCGATGAAGGTGGTGACCGGCCGCGAAGCTTGAAGCCGGTAGGAGGCCGTAGAGGAGGGCGGAGAGAATGGAGCCGGAACGCATCTAGTGTTTCAAAATGAGCAGGTGCAAAGCTTGTCGTTGTCGATCGAGTCCCGTATGACGATGATCGTGTCCGTGTCGTGGGTGCGTGCTTAAGAGATCCTCCAAAAAATTACCCAAAACCCTGAATCTGTAATTCACATTTACCAAACCAGATACAAAAGAATGAATGAACGCAGACAGAAATCTGCAGCACAAAAGCGAACGAGAAGTTAAGGACGAGGGGGGGGGAAGAAAGAGGAGATCAGAGGGCTCCGTCCATGATAAAGATCCCACAGACCCTCGGCCGAAATTCCACAGACCTATCATTCGCCTCTATTTCTGAAACCAGAAGGAGCTTACTCAACTTTAATTTGCTATTGTGCTCAATGGGGAAGAGTACTACGATCGGTGCGTCGCCGTTAGGGCGTGCAGCCACTTAAGCGAGTTTCAGTGAACCCCTGAAACCTGTTGTAGGCGCGTCTTGAGTGGCTATGTCCTGACAACCGGCTAACCAAACGTAATATCAGATGCCAATTATTAAACGCTTGTCGCGGCTTGCGTAATTCCCGTAACTTCGTTGGAATCTGTGTCTTCATATCGGCAGCATTCAGAACCCTTTAATAACAAGCAAATGTCCTTCTTCCTCCCTCATTTTGTCAGAGAATCCATAAAATACAGTTTACCTATTGTAAAATATAATATTTAAATCTAAACTATCGGAGATATGGTATCTATGGATGAGTATATGTCTAATTTGCACCACTTCGCGGTAACCTATTTGGTTCGGAATAGCGCCGATCCACAATTCGTCTCCACTGAAAGCCATCACCAGCGAAAGGTGAAAGTCGAAGAAAAAAAATGTAGGTCTATACCACATACCAGTATTCTGGTACGAAAAGTCCAGAATCGTTGACCTGTGGTGTGGAGAGATGTTGCGCCAATAAGACTACTTAAGGGGGAAATTCCCTGTTCCGGTCAAGGTTAGGGTTTTCCTTCGATCCAATAACTTCCATGCTCAGAAGGTACAGAGAGAACCGTTATTCTCGTCCAAGGTCGTAAAACCTTACGTTGCAGTTATTGGGGCCATCCTACAAGCCGAAAACGTTCGAAACCCAGCCTGGTAATGCGATTTGTTCCCAAAAGCCACTCGAGAGATATCTGTGGGCATGTCGTCGATGACGAAGAGCGAAGAAAGCTGTTGCAGGCCTGATAGTTGGGGTTGAAGCGAATAGCTATAGTAAGCACCTGGTTACACCTCATGGAGGAAGCAAGTGTAGCCTACCCACATGACGGACTTATTTATAGGTCTTCTCTCCACCTTGTCGCTGAAATCATCCTTCAAATTCACTTCTTTTCATGTGAATAGCCTTTGTATCCCCTTTCATCGCTCTTTTATCACCGTATTTGGCGCCTTAGATAGTTGACATCAGACTCTGAAGGATACAAGGCTGTTGTACAATATTGTGTCTCGGCGTAAGTAATTTTGAGTCCGGTCACGATATTCCGTATACGCGGGAATAAAGCAGGGGATCGCCTTTGATGCCAATATCACTGTTGATGACAGTTGAGGTTGGGGGTTGAGAGAAAGACAAATTGTCCCAAGTCCTATGGTGCAAACCGAGTGACGGAATCGTACCACCTCCAATACAAACATTGAACGAAGTCTCTCGTACCTCACCACCACCGCTATCACCACCACCACTAATTATAACATTTAAACGTAATATCCTCGTCATCGCCTTTGCTTTTAATTATTCAAACAACTGATAAATAGTCAACAGCCCCGAGAGGCCTAATGCAAACATCACAATCATAACGCAAGCCGTTCTCACTAATCTTCGTATTCAAGTAGCTAACAGCCTAGTTATCTCTACTGCACATTCCTCAAACTTCGTAGCCCCTTCATCTCTTTTCTAGTCTTTGTCGGCTCTGTTATTTGGTTCGCAGGTATGAAATTTGACGCTTGTGCTCTGTCGTTTGTCACACAGACTCTTGAGTACGCCTTACATCCAGAGATAGACTCGTCGTTTTTGTTGTACTGATCTTCTTAGGGATCTCGTATTTGATTTCGGGGTTAAGGGGCGCGATATTCTCAGACACATCGTGCCTGACTTCGGAGTCAACGGGATGCATGGCTACCTGTTGTAGCTTTTTATTGTGATGTGGCTTTTGGGCCAAGTTATTGGTTGGGTTCAGCGCATGAGATCGGTTACTGAACTCGCAAGATTGTCCAGCAGGTATCCTATTCAAGATTGCCACAGTATGGAATACCAGACGATACATGCATGGACCCTCACACAACAACCGCTTTGGAGTGTGGTAATTGCATGGTGGAATAGCGAGAAACTGATGGAACAGGTACAGTAACTGATGATAATTTATTTGTATAGATATATCCTGGGTGTCAAGTACTTGTATTTTTTTTATAACGTTACACTGTATAATGCATACGTCCCGAATGATTTAGGGTAAGGAACCGAACCTGTATCCAGGTGGTCAGTAGTCTTTTCTGGAGGGTAGCTACGGCTTTTATCACTAACGTGTACAAAGTATGTCCTTTATCACTTTCCTAAATCTGACAAGTTGTGACAAGTTGTAGACAAATGGAAAGTCGTAAATACGACCTAGCGTTCTTTTAAAGACGATTGGAGGAAGCTACTAGTAAGAAGTTCGAATATGTAGATGGTCGTAAGGCTATGTTATTAGATCTCGAGCTATAATTAGATTACATGTACTCTAATGGAGAAGAATCTATTCTGCTTGGATGGCTGCGCAGGACCACTCAATCTTAGGAATTGCATGCTAGTATCTGCCCTATGAATAATAGAGCTTTTCGGTATAGAATACTAGCTTTAGGAATATTCTACCTCTATGTGTTTTTGACAAGAAAGGGACGAAGTTATATTGCATCACATTCTGCATCATATGATATCACTAATAGATAGAAGGATGTCCGGAGACTTACCAAAAACATCCCGGGACATCTAGTCCCAGCGATATCTCGTATAATAGACAAAACCACTCCTCTCCCACACTAATTTGAACGCCTCACCCGCATCGTCGCGATCGACAGGCTCCAGCATTCATATATCACCAATTAATCCAGATACGATATAGCTTCCGCACCTCCCAAGTCCCCCCAGTCGCTACAAATCCATCATGTACATATAAGTTATGCGTTGCTTTCAAAGACTTGCTTATGTGGCTGAATCCATGAGAATTGGCATTCAGAAACAATGCACTCGGATGGCGGGAGGGTTGTCCTCTACGATGATTCGGAAGCTCGGAATCGATGGAACTGTAATGGCGAGATTCCGCGAGAATTATACTCTCACATCCCACTGCATCAACTATGGGCGAATGGTGTGTCTTAGAGCCAAGCGAGAAGGACTGTGGCCGAACGCTGGGCCGATGAATTTGCTTTTGTTCCCGGAGTTTGTCTTCACCAGGAGACGATGAGCAAAACCCCCCTATCAGGACAGCTGTTGAGAAAATAGAAATGTTGGCTAAAGGTGTCATATGGTCAATTTGGAAACTAAAAATTCAGAAGTTTCCGCGACCAAGTCAACAACCTGATATATTTCCGTGAGCAACGAACGATCCTTAAGGAGTTTAGAGCTCCGACTCAAACTTTCGAAGCGGTAGGAAATCGCAATTAGGGCTTACTGTCTGCTATCTGGGACGCGCGAGCTGGCTCTATCAAGCAGTGAGTTGTGATAGTTTGTAAATGCTATAGTATATATTTTCAGCTATTCATCGGTCTAAGTGTCGCTCCCGGTAATTCATCAAATGGTTTTAGGCGATATTGTTTGCTGATCGCACCTTTATTGAACACTACACCTCTACATGCCTTATTGTCTGGCTGGAAGAGCAAGTTCGGTGGCTACTATCTACCCAACGATGACTGCGACAGTGTCCGGTGCTCGCACTTTACCTCGACGATGTATGAAAAGAGTCTCACTACATACACAAAACGCAGGGCGGTGTCCGGTTTGATCAAGATCAGGGTTGGGGCTGAAGAAAGTAAGACTAGCACCGGATGATTGCCTCTAGTCGAAAAGAGGTGTAAGATATTAAGATAGGTTCAGACTCGGGGCAGCCGGGAAACATGTTACATATCTATATATTATCATGCGCACCGTTCAAATTGTACCACTTGGCCAACGAACCAACCCAGTTGACACTCCCCAAGCTTCCCAGTGGTGTTCGTTGTTCATCTCTTAGTACAGTAGTCGATAGTAGTTAGGCTCTATGATGGATGATATTGTAGCCGTAAGAAATATATCTGATAGACTTCATTCTTTATATCCCTCCTCATACCAGGTCCTTCGGAGAAGGGTGGGAATTGCGTCAACAAGCTGGGCTTCTTGTGCTCTGTGGGGTCTCTGCTTGATAACACTCGTTGTACTTAGAAGGGCTCTCGTGGACGTGCGTAGTGGTTCTGGCAGTACCTGAGGCTAAGGAAGAAGGTGGGTTGGAGCATGAGGGTCGCTTCAACATGGAATAGCAAGGGGCGTTGGAAATCTTTCGACCTTCATCGTTCATACTCATAGGTAAGTATGTAGTAGATTTAACGGTTATTATGTAGGATAACCCCCTCAGAGGACCGTATTCTGTAGGATAACACTTCTAAGAGTGCTGTTAAATTTGTTCGTTGAACGGGGAGAAAAGCAGACAAATTTGAATAGGCAGAGAAAAATTAGGGAAATTGTAGTAGGATATATGTGGGTTGTATTATCAATTTATGTGTTATTACTTTTATTGAGTAGTCATCTTAGGGTTAATGACTTGAGTCGTGTGTTGGCAATGAGTAACCATTCATTTTCTCAGTACCCAACATTCAAAGAAGCAATGTTGAAACTGCATCATAATATCAATGTTAAACATATATTAATGCAACAGCTTCCGTCATTTTGTTTTTAGTAGAAAGTTATCTTACTAAATACGGACCTCTAAAGAGTCGATTTAAACGATACGTGACTATATAGCCCCAAACCTTCAATCCCACCACTCCTCCCTCAACCCCTCCAAAAACTCCGCCGTAACCCCCACAAAGCTCCTAGCCCAATCAATATCGCAGCCCACAGGTCTCTTCCTAAAGTACCCCGCCGCCAGCCAAACACGTTCCTTCCCGCCACCCATAACAAGTACCTGATCGATCCTGACCTTCGTAAACACCTCCATCTCCGTCTTCCCCTGGTCGTACGAATCAATACTTGGCGGGCCCTTCTGTATCATACACAGCGTATCGTGCATATCGTATTCACCGAACGGGCAGTCCTTAGGCTGTTTCGTCCACTCCCATATCCTCCCTTGCGGATCCTGGAGAGAGGTGTGAGAGGTATCTTCAGCGGTTGACGGACGCGGCCAGAAGTACTCCGATGAGCGCATGCGGAAGAGACTGTACCGCGTTCCTGGGTTAGCGGATTCGAATTTGCGGAGTTCGTTGCGGAGGTAGACTATACTGTTAGTTTTTGGAGCTCCCGCGGGAGAGAGGGGTGAGCTTACAGTGGTCGGGAGGAATGGGACCGTACGGTTGGATGAGCGGCGCCAGGCGGCGGTAGTCGATGTACATTTTTGAAGGTTGTCCGCCGACAAACGCGTCATGGCATGAGAGACCCCACGAAGGGTTTAGCGCGCCTTCCTTTACAAGTTGAGCAATAATCAGGCGGATGATGCGGTCCCAGTCTTCGGGGTACTTTACGTCTCCATCACGCACATCCTGTTCGCTGAGGCCCTGGGCCTTCACCATGTCATCCCACGCCTTCCACAGGGCGTCTGAGGCGACACGGGGGCGGCGCGGCGGCGGGTGCTGCGCGCGAAGCTCAATGTCTTTAAGGATTTCCCATGAGTCCTCGACTTCGCCCCAGTGACGCATGTCTTCGCCCCACAGGTACTCAGTGATGACTTTGCAGTAGACGGAGTTTTTGGGGATGAAGTTGAGTCCGCCCGCGTACAGTGCCGACTGGCGCTCCTGCAGCTTCTTCCGTGTGCGAGAGTTGATGTTTTCCTTCTTGGCTAGGCCTATGGTGAATTTCTTCGCCGCCTCGAATTTTTTGTAGTCGCTGCGGTTCTTCTTGAGTTGGCTGTCGAAAATGTCTTCGGCGAATTGAGTCGCCCATTCTTCGAGCCCCTCGGATTCGGAGCGGATAGTCTGCCAGACGTCGTTGATGTCACCGGAACACTCCGAGTCATCGTCTTCATCGTCGTCTTCATCGTCGTCTTCATTGTCTTCCCATTCTTCGTCGCCGTCATCATTGACAATCTCCGGAATGCGGTGGAGAACGATTTCTTTGCCGTTTGCGAGGAGGAGCGGGGTTTTGGGTGTTTCGGTGAGGTGCGAGTCTTTGTATTCCTTCGGTCTTAGAGCGTCTTTGAGGATTAGGCTGAAGTAGGAGAGTTTGAGGCGGTCGTGCACGGCTTGCGATGGCGCGTCGTGGATCTTCTGTAGTAGGTCGTACATGTTGTCGACTTCGTCGCCATCGACGCGTTTCCAGTACGGGTCGTTGTCGTAGATGCCGTATGCCCAATCGATCTCCTCTGTTTGGGGTTAGTGGGGATAAGGGGGGACAGAGGTGAGGGGACGAACCGTCGACATCGTCGTAAAACATCTGTGGATGCTTCCCTTTCATTTTATATGCGGTTTTGGTTTTTCGGTATGCCTTCATCTCCTGAAGTATCTTCCTAGCCTCGATGGTTTTAGGACTATCCTCGCCCTCTTCCTCTGCCGAACATTTCTCATAGATGTCGAAGGTGGTTTCCATGACGCTGAGGTGATCTTTAATCTTGAATCCCTTGTTGAGCAACTTCAACACGTTGGAAGCAAACATCTCAAACTCCTGCGCTGGCCAGCGATCCCAGATGACGACATCGATACACTCGCGGAACTTGAAGCGCCAGGAGCGGTTCGCATCCATCTCCGCTTTCCACTTTGTCCCGAACTCCTTGGTGGTGGTCCACTTCGCCTTGCTGAGTCTTCCCGCCCCGGCCTTGGTGCGGTACAACCATTTTTGCTCGGGAGGCGGGTCAGCGATGATTTCGCCCGTTTTGCAGTCGCGCGCCCAGATAACCACCTCCGAGCACCACGCCTTTGCGAATGCGATGAAGCGGCGGGCACCGGGGAGGTCGCGCGCGATGTGCGCGCAGATGTAGTTTCGGCCTTCAGTAGCGATATGGGTGCGGCCGTTGGTTTGGTGGCGGCCGGACTGGGCGGATCCTGTAGCTTGTTTTGCGTTTGTGGCGATGGTATACGGTATGAAGCCGATGCGGCGGCAGTGCTGGTTGAACAGCGTCTCATTATCATCAAATTTGCACATGTTAGTACCGACAAAGTAGCCCTGCAGAGAGAGAATGTTGAGCTCGTAGAATTCCTCCCACGAGTTGCAGAGCTCGATTGCCTTCCAGAGGTTACAGCCGGTCAGCATTGCAAATTGGAACCATCCGCGCCTGTTTTGTGGTCAGCATTGAGTCTCGGACCCTGAGGAGTGGATGTACCTTGGGAGACGACGCTCGTGTGGGTAGTTGTAGATCCACCTTCCGCAGACTTTGACGCGTTCCTCAAGCAGCACTGGATCCTTCTCGTCCTGCACTGCTGAGTCCGAAATTGGAATCTTCTCTCCATCTATAATGATGCACTTTCTACTCTTCTTAGGGGTAGATAGCTTTCCCAGCAGAGAATCTTCGATTGCCAATTGCTTCGCTTTACCCTTTATGAGCGATGCAGTATTTATGTCTTCCTCATTCGCGATTGTAGCTCCTTCCTTCTTTAAAGCTACGCCCACCCAGTAGTCTGCACACGCATCCCGGATATTCTGCAACGGAGGATTCGAGAGACCCAAGGCGAGATCCCGCAGATCCGTATTCCTGACCTGCGGGTTCTGCAGAAACTCATCGATCGATCCGCTTTCTAGCGCGACGCCCAGAAGCGCGGGGTTCTTGGTGATGAGTCGGATGAGCAGGTATTCACGGATGGCATTTGACTCGCGGCGGACCTGTGCTAGGGAATCCTCGCGGTCTTTCAGGTTGTACGACTTTACCCCACGCTCCATCGACGCGAGCTTACCCATCCTCTCAACTAACTCGCGCATTGGCAGATCGTCGATATCGTCCAAGGTTGCCAGCTTCTCTGCATCCAGCGTATTGCCAGTTCTAGTCTCCTCTGGGCCTCCGATATCAAGCTTAATTGGTCTCGCAATGATCGAGACATCCTGCTCGTCCTCCATCCTCGCGACCATTCCCTTCCCCTCTTTCTCCCTCTCCCTAAACGCCACCAACGTAGCCTCATCCGCATTCCCGGCCTTCACCGCAACGGACTTCCCCCGGTTGTCCGCCATCTTCAGCTGTCTTGCCGTCTGCAGCGCCTTCTCCTCCATCTCCTCCCCCACCCCCTCCTTCCTCAGCAGCATACAAAGCAGCGCAACATACTCACCCCGCACATCTTCAACAATACTTTCAATCGGATCCCACACTTCCTCCTTCTCCATCTTCTCTCTCCTCCTCGCCTCCTCCTCCTCCCGCAGCGCCTCAATCCTTGCCTGGTTCTCGCGGAACAACGCATGCTCCGCCTTCACTTTCTTCTTTTCCGTCTCGTGTCGCTGGTCCTCCTCCCGCTGCAATGCCTTCATCCACGCCATCCACTGCTCGTCTTTATACACCACCTCTAGCATTCGGTTCTCCAGCCTCCCCAGTGCGTTTATAACCGTGTTTCTTGCGGTGCGGAGCCGGTCCAGAAACGCCTGGTGGCCGAAGTCGGAGGTGTCGCCATAGAAATGGGAGTGGTGATAATCTCTAGCCGTGACGCAGCGGTTCAGAAGACGGTAGCGGTGCTCGAGGTAGGTGTGGAGGGTTTTTAGTTCCGCCGCAGAAGTGAAGGAGGACCAATCTGTGATCCCGAAGTTCTTAGGAAGCGTCTTGGGCGTGGTTTTTTCGAGCTCCGTTAATTCTGCGGTGCGCCGCTTGTATCCCAGATATAGGCCGTGCACTTGCTTCACATGAAAAGCGCAGAAGAGGGAATTTGCGGATTGGGTGCGGGAGGTGCATTTCTGTTTGTTGTGGAGGTTGAGGGCGGTACATACAGCGTCTGGGGCTGCCATTGTGGTGATCAGGAAGCAATGGAGAGGTGAAGTGCAGTGGTGGGTCTTATCCCTGATCCCTTATCACTCAAGGGGGTTTGACGCGGTAGGCTGAGCTAGTGATCCCCGCGTTTTAGGGTAATTTTGCCGACGATCGTGACGAAAGTTGCAGTTGAGAGGTCAAAGCGCACTTCACATGCAGCAATGTTGTTGTTCCCGGATTTTCTCCTTACCCGTGACAATGCAGCGACGATGCTAGAATCGATAGATATTTACCGTACATATCATGCATCCATCAAATAATCACTTGACAGAGGTTAGGTACCACATTCACACGCTCATGTACGTCTCAACAAAATGCAACCCCCCATTAAAACCACGCCCTCTCACTCAAATTCTTCGTATCCCCCAGCCACAGCGATGTACCCCATCCATACGCCAGCACTGGCGTCCCCCTCAACTCCAAGCTCCCATCCACCCCCTTCTTCTTCCCCTTTCCCTCTTCTTCCAGAGTCTCTTTATTATTTCGCCCTTCTTTCAAAGTTAACATCTCCATTTTCTTTGTCAACTCGTCAATTGGACCCTCCCTAAACTCCGTATCAATCATCAACTCATTGACATCCAAATTTGTTCTCTGGAGCTCCAGGATAAAAAAGCACCTGACTGTACGAAGCTCCGTCAATCCGCCTCCCTTCCTTGACGCGTTCCTCAAACACTTGAGCATGTGGTTGACGACAGCGCGAGGATGTATTGCGGATGCGTCGAGGTCGAGGCTCGCGTTGATTTGCTGCTGGATCCCGTTATTGAGCATGTGAGTCCGCACAGCTGGCAGTGGGGAGATCATGTCAATTTCTGAAGCGAGGGGCTTGAAGTGGGGGTGCGATGAGAATGAGGGCCCCGGAGGGTGGTATTCGCGGTACTCGTCCCAGATGTCCGAAATAACCCGGTCACTTATGTCGAGGCCCGAATGTAGCGGAATCGTGAGTGTGCGGAGGTGCTTCAGAGACGCAATGTGTCCAAGGAATGTCTCCTACAACTCTAGAATTAGCGGGCTGACCGGTGAATAGAGCATCTCCACTTACTAGGGTCATGTTTGCGCATGTAGTCCCGTCATCTTCCGATGCCTTCTGAGGGGCAATGTCATACAGACTCACCAGCCCGGGGGTAAAATATGCGCATAGCTTCAATTCCCTTAGATTTGGCATGGCCTCGACAATCGCGTCCAGGACATCTTCGTTCACTGTCGCTCGGATAAGCGAGAACTTGTTCATTATCGCGGACGATCCTGATTGCTTGAGAGCATGGAGGATAAGAATAAGTTCGTCGTTTTGATAGTCTCCTTGGAACTTGATTGTCTCTAGGAATTCCATCTTCTTAACGATGCGAGAAATGAAATACCGCGAAAATCTGGGAGCTCCATGGTATCGGCTTTGGTGATCGAACGTCACAACATCGAGGAGGCTGCAATCCGAGCGGAACCACACTAATTGGCGCGAGAACTGATCTATTAGCGGTGTCAGTGCTTTGCTGTCTTCTTCCGAAGAGGCAAATTTCTCAGCGGGCCATCCAAACGCTTTGATCTTAGGGTGGCGCAGAAGGAATCCAACTAGATGCTTATCCGAGAGGTAAGGCGTGATGCGATTGTCCTCTATCTGAGAGCGCAGTTGGAACGCAACGAGATTCGGAAAAGTGAGGGGATCAAGAATTTCCGGCAGGCTCTCCAGATTCGGTAGTGCATCCAAAGCCAGCGAGGTAAGATTTGGGGAGTGTGATATGATGGTTCTCAAAAACCGTGGGATGTAGTCATTAGTACGATCGTAGATACCACCTTGGCTTTGATTTAACTTGAGTTTCCTCACACGCAAGTGGGTGAGCCCAGTGCGGAAATCTCCGTCCTGCAGCTCCGACATAGTCTGGAGAAAATAGCTGAGATTGTACAGAGACACATCCTCAAGCCACAGCTTCTGTACACAATCTTGCTTAACAGCATACATGAGAAGGGCCTGAACCAAATCATCAGAACCATTCACGATGCGAATCGTCTGAATCTTTGCCTCAGCCAAGTTGGTCATTGCCGTGTTCAATGTCCGGTAAAGCATAACCGAGTCGGGTAACATAAGAGGCGGCGGCGGAGGGAGAGGAGGAGATGCCGGCGGATCTTGATTTCCATTCTGATCACCCGCCGCCAAAGGCGCGAACTGCACCGGAATTGGTACTGGGACTGGTTCAGGTTCGTGATGCGGAAAACGGGGACGTCGACTACTCGTCCGGGTGAACTCGGGGGTCGGATTATTGACATGATCAAGGAACACTAGCGGAGAGCACCCGCGCATCAACTGCTGCTCCTTCCGATTGACTTCAAGAAATACGAACCGGCATTTCGTGCCAGACCGGGGTTCTTCAGAGCCTCCAACACCTTCAAAGTCGGCAACGGCTTATCCGGAGAATAGTATCCCAAAGGCATATGGGCATAGAGTAAAGGAATAATAGCTTCATAAAGGCGACGACATGTTCGAAGAGTGCTTGTCAGGTGGCGGCTACCGAGGCGGGAGAGGATGTCGAAAAGGAGTTCTGTCGGAAGCGATAGCAGAGAAGTGGGGCTGCTAGGGGTAGACATGCGGGGTAGTCTGTATTATTATCTGCAATGGGTGGTGGTGATGTTCAGCAGCAGAGACTGACTGGTTGATGTTGGCTGTTAAGGAATCCTGTTCCACGCCCTTCGCACGGGCTGAGAGTGAGGGAAGCGTTGTGCAGTTGCGACTTAACTCAACAGAGCTCGCATCGCAACTGACAGCGCTGGTGACCAATTGCGGCTTGGCAACCAGACCATAATCCTTTGGGAAGGTCCCCTAGCCAACGCACCCCGATGCTGCAGCAACGCGACATCGGGTCCATCCGACGCGGAGACGGTTCGGCCATGTACCTAGCCTATCGCATCGCTGCACTGTCGCCTACCTTGCCTGTGAAGTTGAGCCCAGTCGCTAACCAAATGCCACTGTACTAACCGAAAGCCCGCGTCCCCAAACAACAACACGAAAGCACCACACTTAGAGAGACCTTTACTTAGACAGACCCTCAACGCTCAAAATCCGACACACATACTAACATACTACCGTATTATGCAATATGAGCCACTACAGTAACCCGCAGAATTGTTCCCACCATACTTGAATGGTCATTGCATGGCCGATGCACCTCAGCTCTCTCATCCCTCGCCATAAAACCTATCTTCCACTCAACTCACTGCATAACACCCCCGCACACACACCAACAAATCAATTGCTGCAATTGATTTGAGAAACACCCAACCCAGAAAAATAGCTCCCGCCTGCGGACAACCTCCTCTTCCTCCACACTTCACTTCGCCATCGCTCACCCGGTTCCTTTGTTTCTTGCATCTCTCACCGATCCTCTAACTTCCCACCCCGTACCATGGCTCCGTCCCTTGCTTCCGCCAATATCGGGCCAATCACGCAGCCTCCCGCCTGCAGTCCTACTGCATATCACACCGACAAAGGTGACACACTAACCCATGATTACTGTGGGGGAGGACCTGGGCAAACGCAAACAACCGCACATCAGCAGAAGGAGCAGCAGCAGGAACCTACCGCTGGCCTGGATCCCGCCAAAACCTGGAATCCTGATGCGCGTGTCTACTACTCCCGTCGTCTTAAGAAGCCTCGCAGCTGCACTACGGATGCGCCGTTGCCACAAAACTTCCCCGCGCAGATCGAGGCCGCCACTACCCCGCTTGTCTGGAGCGGCCAGGATCTGACTGAAGGCGAATACTTGCGCCATCTGTCAACCCAGGACATCGCCGAGATCGAAGGCGCCTTGAGGTATTTTAAAGGTGTGTGCACCCCCGTGGGTGTTTGAGGCTTGCCCTAACCCTACCCAGGTCTGGAACAACCAATCTCATCGGTGGGCCGGAAGACCTTCCCGTTGCCCATACTTGGACCGAAAATCATCGCTCTCTCAGCCAAACTGTACGGTGAAAACAATGGACGTGGCTTCTTTATCCTTCGCGGGCTCGACCCCAAGAAATATGATGCGAAAGACAACATTATCATCTACGCTGGAGTGTCAAGCTATGTCGCTGAGCGTCGAGGCAGACAGGACGAGAAAAACAACTATTTGTGTATGATCCACGTCGTTCTCTATTTGTGGAGACATGGCGCCTGATAACGTGAAGTGCACCTCACAGATCTAGGCTCCACTGTCGCTCCCGATAACGTTCGTCAAGCACCATACTCGAATGTTCCTCAAGTAACTCCCCTCCCCTCTCCTTCTTCTCATTTTCTCGCTAATTCCGTTTGCAGCCTTTCCATACCGACACCAGCGACCTCCTCGCACTCTACACTCTCGCCCCTGCTGCGCATGGTGGCCGTAGCATCCTCTCATCCTCATGGAAAGTCTACAACGAGCTCGCCTCGCAGCACCCAGCACACATCAAGACGCTTAGCGAGGCGAACTGGGCCTTCGATAGGTAATCGCCACTCCTTTCATCCAATCAATCCCACTAACACTCTTCAGCTTCGGTCGTACCCCTGCCTTCTCCTACAGACCGCTCATGCACCACTTACCCACGTCGAGTCCGTCAGGCCGTGTGCTCCTCAGCTTCTCGCGACGCCCTCTGACTGGTTCTCCTGTTTCCCCTCGCACTCCAGGAATCCCATCCTTGACAACCGAGCAATCCGACGCGCTGGATACGGTCCACTTCACAGCTCTAGCGCACAGTATTTCCATCCGACAGTATGCTGGTGACCTTCAATACTGGAATAACTTTGCTCTGTTGCATGCTCGCGAGGGATTTGTGGATGAGGGTGAAGAGAAGAGACATCTGCTTAGACTCTGGCTCCGCGACGATACGAGAGCAGACGAGTGGGGTGCTGTTCCCGAGGCTTTGAAGGCTACTTGGGAGGACGCGTTTCTGGATAACGGAGAGGCTGAAGAGTGGCCTGTCCTGCCTCAGAAGGACCGAGGCTTTGTCGTTGAGCAGAGGAGGAGCAGTGGGTTTGCTTGATTGCTAGGAGGTGGGAATGTGGAAAATGGTGGGGCGTTTGTGATAACTACGGCGGCGTTGTGTTACTATCGAACTTTTTCCCTTTTTTCCCTTTGTGTTCCTTTTTTCCCTTTTTACTTTTTTCCCCCCTACTTCTGATACGATACTTTCCCTTTACTTCTGCGGCATTTGCGCAGGTCGGCTGTCTGTCTGTTGGAGTGGGTTGCGTCTGTTTGTCTGGTCTGCTACTTTCGGGAGATTTGGAAATTTCCTAATAGGTTCGTTCGTACTTATTGCCTGTACGAGTACTTACCTTAACCCCGACATTGGAATTGAAACTCGTATGATAGTTTCTTTTTAACATCTGTTATTATTATCTTAGTGTGTTCCTAGTGCGATAATTTGTATGATGCATATCCTTCCGCTAAAAAATCGTGGCAGTGATTCTTATCACTAACTAGACCCGACGGTATCCGGATGCTTTGGAGTATGTACTCGATAATCTCGATTAGACGCTTACCCAACAAGCGCTTCCGCGCAGCGGGAGAAAAGCGTCTGACTAAGACTACGTACTCGGTTTCTAGAGTATAGACCATTATTGTTTGCACGAAAAACCCCACGTCTGCAGTCGTACGCACGCGAATTAGTTTCTCAAGTTTTTTGATCCGGACAGACATTGCTTCTGTACGGCAAATCCCGCCCTGGGCAGCAGCGACGTATCTTTTCCCCATTCGCAATCTTTATCCGGGTCAGCACTGCGAACCTCTGAGGATGGAATACGGAATACCGTTCGATACTAGCCGTCCTGGCGAGTGAGCACACCTGAAGCCGTCCTGTAGGCTTCAAGTTATAATACACGACAGAGGAAGGCTTAAGCTATAAGTCACTCCAACGGCAGTAAGTAATAAAAGAAATACCCATTTCAATTATGTATCCTAGCTGCTCCAAAGAAAATAGAGTACTTCCTACGAACCTACGCTTCACGGAAATAGAGTTTAACTCTCACACAACATGGGATTTAGAACCATAGATAAAAGAGTTACAACGACCCTTCTACCAGTAATTGGAGCAGCAGACTTCACCCTAGGTTGGAGCTCATGTTCTTCCACTTGCGGGCTGCACCCAGGGTGGAAAACTGGGGGCAGTGTTCCTAAACGGCCAGGCCAGCCTGCTTTCAGATATCTCCAGTTCGAATAGACCAGGCCAGCCAGGCTTTATTTTCACCGCCTGCCATTAGTGCTGACCGGCCAGGCCTGGCAGCGAAAGCCGGGCCGGCCTGTAGATATCTAGCGGCCGGCCTGCATATCTTCAAGGCCTTGCATAGGCTTACATAGATTGTCGAGGCCTGCATAAGCCTGCGTATATCTACTAAAGCTTGCATATGCCTGCAGAAATACCCTGGTAAGCCTATCAAGCCCACGCAGCCTGCATTAATCTATCGAAGCCTACAAAGTTTGTATAGATCTGGCTAGATCTCCACTAGCGAAGATCAGGCCCGACTTCATGCTGGCCGCTTAGGAACACTGTGTTCATGATTAAAAAAAACCCCCTGAATAACTAGCGGTCCCCAACTCACCTGGCTCAGCTTGAGTGCTCGCGGCGATACTTTGGATACAAATACTTTGGGGCTAATTATGACCCTCGCGTCAGCTCTGGCAGCGATTTTTGGAATTTGACTCATTACCGACACTGCTTTATGCGGTAATAATGCCTTAAGCGGTTTGGACGACTCTGGCTGCTGTTAGTAATTCTACTAATAGTGATTGGAGTAATAGGCCTTTTAGATTTAGTCGAATTCTGCGGATACTATACCCAGTGTCAAGGTTCGTACGTCACGCATCTCGGAGGGCCTGTCGGAAGAGATTTTATTACGGTTTTAACCCTCTTTTGGGCACGAGGTCCCGAGACTTTTGAATGATACCTTATGATCCGGAGCGCAGGAAGCTATATTTAAACCATCTACAGAGTCATGGCCGCAATTACACTACTTCACACAGGAAAATCTAACATGGATTAATGTCGGGTGCTGAGTGGAGCAAGCAGACAATGGCCGGCTTAAGATGCCTGGTCTTTCATCACCATGACTTCCAAGGTCTGCTGTGGCCTGAATCGACACAGCAAGATCTGTCTTACATGGGAGCCATGGTTAGGCTACCGCAGCCGTACTCGCTCCGTGCCCGACTTCCAGTCAACTGCCTGCAGTTGGTCTGGACTCTGGATTTCCAACGTTCGCCATACCAAGATATGCAGATCTGATTTGTGGAACATATCCAATAAAAGGTACTCGGTAGTGCTATTCATGTCTAACACGTCCTATACCCAACAATCTGCGTTGAAGCGGGATTTCAGAAACGCAAAGGAACTGAAAGGCGACGCCCGCCTCTTGTTAGAGAGAGCCAAAGGGATCAAGGTTGCTGTGGTCCTAGTCAAAGCTTAAGTACTTCAAATCATCCTAGAATGTGGTAGATAAGGTGTTTATGGAGTAACGGGGACGAAATCATGTTGGAAATGCAACAAAGGCTGGAGGTCACTATGTGAGTACCCTAGCTCTCCACTGACGATAATCATACTAACATTTGATACTAGGGTATCCTCCTAGAGGTCTGGGATCCGAGGAGGCAGTTTTTTACCTTTCCCTTGCCGAAATCTACGGCGATGTTCAGACAGCTGTTTCTCGAGTCCCCAACTACCTCCCTCAAACCACTGTCCGCATAAGGTTTGAGAAATTCCGCAAGTACAAAAAGGAATATGCCTCTATGCATAGGAATATGGCAGCGAAATGAAACTTCACTTTTGTTACTCAAGATCGACGTGATTAGATTTTGCATCTTCATGATAGTGCTTGTGTAAAAAAACGTGTCGTATACTGAGGTGACGCAGAGCCACAAATACAGTCTCCCCACTAGCTAGTCCCAATTGCATCGGTATAGACCACGCATCTGATTGTCGTGACAGATTCAGATTATTGAGAGCAAGCGACACCGCCTCCACATTAACAAAGGCCAGATCACGGTGTTAATTTTAAATGACATTCTGCGTCAGTCAACTTTGATCGTTCTCGTTTTTGTTGGAACAAGCCGCCTAAATGGTTATTACAGTTATAATCTCGTCACACTGAAGACAGCCATGGTAATCTCTCCGCTTTCCCTCACGTCACCGGAGCCTTCGGGACAGTCAACTCCGGGATTCAAATAGAGACAAGTCAACTTGAACGAGCACCTAATAACCGCATGTATGAGCATTACTAGCATGGTTGTCATTACCATTGTACCATACCAAGATTCTTAACTTGTTGTCAGACTTGCACACTCATGCGGCTTTGAGACCTGCATGAGAGCAACCGTGGCTTCTTGCCAGTGACTGAAGAAGTGATGATAATCTCTCAGCATACATAGGCAGGATATCTTCGGTTATACATCACCAACTGAACGCACAAGTTATTGTGAGTTAAATCACAGTCCCAATGTATAAGCTGTACTAACATTACCAAGATTCTACCGAAATACTGAACCCACCCAGCTAGCTACAAAATGGAACCCGCTACCTCCTCCTCTAATTTTACTCCCCAGTGCTCTGGTAGTACTGGTGGTTGACAACCGAATGCCCGCCTACATGAATCACTTGTAGATGATGAGGTTCGCTAGTACATATATATCATCCCTGCAGCAAACTTTGCGGAATTACTTCGCAATAAGTTATTTGCCAATAGCGAGGAAGGATACTATAGCGAGCCTGATAGTTCAGATAGTCTCCCAAGTGTAACGCATTTATTTCCCGATGATGTCGGTGTGACGCCTTTTATCTAACTCCCAGAAGTCTGTGACGCCACATACCGGGTAGGAGAAGTCTTGAAGTATTAGACATTAAGCATGAGTTAGAAGTCTGGAAGGACCAGAGTATGTTCTGTGGTCCTTGTGGCCAATTAGACAATTAATTGACTCCAATGTAGTAAATTCGAGGGTGTTGAAGGGTTTTTATGATGTGACCTGGAATCCTACGGACACTGCAACAAAGGACGTACCTCCAGGAACTGAGGACAGCTGAATATCACACAATACCAGATGAGAGAGCAAAGAGAGCAAGTACAGTGACGTTGAATAAGTGAGGGAACCACCAAGTTTGGGAGCCTCGCTCTCTCTAACCTCTATCGTGGCCGACAAGTTCTCCGAGTTATACCAAGCGTGGAATGAGTAGTGTAGGAGCATGTGGCACCTAAAAGAGGTGGTTAAAGGGGGCTACTCGTTAGATATCTAGTGAGGATGCACCGTAGAACCGGCAAGGCCACTAAGAGATTGAGGACTGAGAGACAAATCTAGAGAACACTATGGGAATATACAAATTATATAGATTAGCTTCGATAGAAGGAAGCGCGGAGAAGAGGGCGTAGAATTTCTTGCTGTTTATGAAGTCGAGGGAGAGCTTAACTCGTGATATCAAAGTGTATACAGAAGGAAGGCAATTATAAATACTCTTGTAGTAGATGACTGTCATGAACATACAGAATGTTTTTCTCAACCGCGGGAAAGAAAGAGGCCTGTAATTTTGTGCTCTTTGAAATTATCTTGCCTTTCTTGAGGTTCGAGGCGGTGGCCCTCGCTGCACATTGTGTTTTCTTAGGTCCGGAGTGTGCAGTCATTAGTTCTAGCAACCATCTAACATACCCCCGGGGGCTTCCATTCCCTTTACAAATTATTTGATTCGTAATTTGAAGCGGTTACAGTTGCTGTTTGGTTAAGGTTTGTTTGAGGGTTAGGTTGTACATACGAAATTGACTTAGCTTGTGCCAAAACCTCACTGAGTATCGTGGTCATCATTGATAGCAACGCAGGAGACCAGGATTCAATTCTCTGCTGGGAAGTAGACTCTCTTTTGCTGTTTATATATTGTGGGTAATACGAGTGCTCTAAGGGAGTTCAAAATGTACTTTTTTAAAGGCATCATAAAAAGGCACCTTTCGGTGACTTACTCTACACCAAAAATAAAAGAGTATTTAGGACCACCGACACCAAGTACCCATTATCATCATCACCACAAGACTACCATCAGCATCGACCTTTCAGTATGGAAAAGCTAGGCCTACACTCCTGAGTTGGAGTTAATGTTAAAGTCTCAGCAACGCTTCGCCTGTTAGCCGGTGGAGGCGTTTAGGAAGATAACGTAGTTTTGGTTGTGCTCTATTTTAGAGTAGGTGCTACAGAAGTAACTGATTCGAAACCATCACACAAACTGGGTGACAAATGATGACACACCCTGAAAAGCCTACCCTCTAAATCATTCGTCACATAAGCTGCTTAAGCTAGCTTGAGTAAATCAAGTTGCATTTAGAGTACTTCCTTTCCTGTAACACAACTTTGGCTCGATTGAAACCCTTGATGTCAACTAGCCATAAACTGATTGGTTCTACGCTCGCAGAAGTTCCCACCTTTGAGGTTGGTAGCTGCTGGAAGAGTTGTGTGGTGTGAAGGATGCTGCTGATCTACCGCTTTGACTCGATCCTTCTCCCGAGTTCCTAATTAGAGTATTATCGCTCAAACAATTTGATTTCGCATTTCCAATAACCAATTCTACTACTCCACAAACAAATCCCACCAACCAACTTATTAGTTACGTGGTTACAAGTATATATGTTTTCGCTTATTTCCCTTTCCCCACCTACCTTCATAACTCCGCCACCAAAACCCAGGTACAAAAAAAATATGAGTAAAACAGGATTTAAAACACCTTCCATCCCCCACAAATGACAACATACATGCAAGCACACATTTTATATCCGCCCCCCCTATTCATCATCCGCAAACCTCTGCATTCCGTTAAAGATACCATCCCCAATCGTCCTCTTCTCAGCATCATCCTCCAACTCAACAAGGCTGCAGTTCAAACTTCCCTCCTCGGCGACCTTCCAATCCCCACTGTCGACCTTCCTCCTTTTGCTACTCCTCAGACTGCGCCTCCTCTCGGCCGAACCCTCGGGCGTCGACTTCTTCGGCGGCGCGTTGCCGACAACGACTTTCCACACCCTGAGGGGCTGGCGGAAACCGCCGGGCAATATTGCGCGGATGCCGATATACTTCAATTTACCACGCCACACATATTGTGCTGAAGAGGAGGAGGAGGCCGAGGAGGATGGTGAAACGCCATTACTATGCACGCGAAGACGATTCTTGGACGCGATTGATAGCGCGTCAATGTACAGCTTATCAGGCTCTTGTTCCTTCGATTTTGCCTTGCGCTTGCCGTTGGTGGTGGTAGTTGGTCTGAGGGTGCGGGTTAGCGGGTGAGGTGGGGCGAGCGGTGGGAGCATCGCGAATGGCGGTTGGTAGATGCTGAAGTTAACGTAATTGGGGCCAGAGCGCGCATCGGCGCGGGCGTTGAGGAGGTAGAGGTATTCAAGGTTCGGGAGTTTGGCGATTGTATCAACGAATTGGTTCTGAGGTTGGAAAGTTAGTAAAAGGGGTAAGAGTGGGTGTGTGATACGTACCCAGCAATCTGCGGTTTCGTAGGAGACCGGGATGGCAAGCTCTCGGATGCGCCAGAACCCCTCAAAGAAGATCTCTTGCTGCGGCAGCTGTCGGGTAGTGATTGCAGAAATCCCAGGCCTCATATCGAGCACCAGGCGCTCCAATCCCCATCCTTCCTCTCTGTTTCCGCGAAGGTCTTTGATACTCCTGAAGGGCTGCGGGAGCGGGTACTTGTACCTAGGAACTGGAGGCGCTAGAGGCAAAAGCGTGGAGTAACTATGGGGAGGATAAACGTCATCCGTGTCCATTAGCGAGTCCGAATCCGGGTACATGTTGTCCTCATCCCACATCTCGCTATCCGAATCGTAGTCTGCGAACATGGACACGTTTGTATGGTGCATGGAGTCATATATATTATACCTGTCAACGTGCCAACAGCACAACTCCAAGGTCTTTAGGTTCCTGCAGGTACCTTCCGGCCCAAACTGTTTCAAGAACTTGCACAGATACGGCAGCGCAAGTTCCTCTTTGATGTGTACCCTCTTGAGGTTCTTCAATTTGTTGTTCTCCCATTGGCGCAGTAGATCCGTGCCCTCTTGGCAGTAGTAAAAGTCTAAATCCCTGAGCTCCGACGGATCAATACATTTCGTGATGGCAGCAATTCCCTTTTGCTGAAACGCAACATCCCTCAGCTTCAGCCGGTGAAGTTTCATCTTAGGGGTGGTAAGGCGGCCACGCGGCGGCGGCGGCGGTCTGAAAAGTGCAGCGAGGATGTCCGGTTCCATCGGCTCCATCTCAACCAACATGCCAATGAACCCAGGCGAAATGTCAAACTCCAGTTCTCGCAGAGTCTCCCAATTCGATCCCGTTCGCATGACATCACCATACTGGATCACCTGCTGATAATCACCCGTTTGTAAAGCTTTCAAGCTGACGAGACTGTTGTTGCTGAAAGGAACGGGGCTGTTGCATAGGGGCGTCGGAGAGTGGGGGTGGTATCGATAGCTAGGGTGGTTCGCATACATGTGTGTATCGCCAAAGATTTCAACCTTGCATAGGGTGTCGAATCGCGCGACGGCAGCCGAGATCTGCTGAGGCAAGGGGCGGGTGATCCTCCATCTATATCCGCCGCCGCCGTCAGTACTATCACTAATCAAGTACAGCAATCACAACAAAGAGCCCCACTCACGCAAAACTTTCCAAACGCTCAATACTCCACAGCAGACCCTCAAGAGCTTCTACGAAAGGCGTGTGTTCTCGAATATCACCGTCATTTGGCACGAAATACTCATCCGAGTGCTCCTCTTTCGGGTGATTCCAGTATCCGCATATGACAACCTCGCGGATGAACAATAAAGGAAGCCTTCGTTCCGCCTTCTTTTCAGTTTTTCCGGCACTGTTACCCGCCGCCTCCTTCCTCGCACTGTACGGACTTTTCCAGGAACGGCCGGCAACGCCTTTGCCCTTCAGATCGATCACAGCCTCGCTCTCCGCCTCATCGTAGTCTTCCCTAGTATCAGACGGAACCTCGTAAGAGCCGGGGGGCACAAGGCGTCTGAGGATCTCGGTTTGACCTGGCCAGGAAGGGCGGCCAAAGAGCCTGAGTCGATACGTGCGGTAGAGGACGGGGAGCACTTGGTGGTAGATGGCGCGGCAAGTTAGAGAGAAGTTTGCAAGAGTGCCCTGCTGCTCGGGGGAGATCTGGAGAGCTGGTTGTCAGCTGTTTGAGGAGGGGCGAAGGGAGGCGAGGCACGGTTGGACGCACCTCGCTGATGATTTGGTCGAGGATCTCGAGAGGTAGACCTGTGATTCTGGCCATTTCTCTTGGGTCGTGGCGATAGATGTGGAGATAACGAGGAGCTGTTGGGTAGACGCGAATACACGTGCGTAAAGGAGGATTGGTTTGTTCTGGTTCCCCTGCAACTCGCTTTCTACTTCAGGACGCCAAGACAACAAAGAAGCTTGGAAATGCATGCATGACGTCGAGACTTTCCAGCGGTGGAGTTCTAACATGTATGGATGAATAGCAAGCACATGAAATGAGATACTTAAGTAATTTTTGTATCTCCTATGGGGATAAATAAAGTACACTGTAGTTCCAAACATATTGTCTTGTCCCCAGTCGCTCGTTGCCTCGCTCGCAAGCTTGTTCGCCAGAGCTTGCGAATGAGGCTCTGGTGGCTGGGCACAACCGAACATAGTTCATTACGCTAAGTCGTGAAATGTATCGCTAAGGAAATCTATCAAAAGTAAAGTACACATCAAAATAGCGTACAGACAAACCCCCATCATAATCGTTATCATAATATCGTAGCATCGTTCCCATCGATCTTCCTTGAGTCCATTGCCATCCATCCATTGAGTCTCTTTCAAGCCACCACTCTCTTTCCATCGACTTTTCCCAGATTTGTCATCCGCCCATCTACTCCTTTTCAAATCACCAACCGTCAACCCATAACTCTCTTGAAATCCGCCATCATCCGGCCGCCCACAATGTCCCACCCTAGCCGCCGTCCTTAACATTACAATATCGAAGCGCAGTTCCCCGTCTAATCCATCAAGATTCGTCCATCTAGCCCTCCGCAATCCATCCCCTCCACCGTTATCATCCATAAACACACTCTCATTCCCTGCAAACAACCAGCATCATTCTTCATCCACAAACACATCCAGGGAGAACCAACTAGCCAACATATGTCATTCCCTGTCACTCCCAGCAGTTGACGATGCTGTGGATCTAAACCCTGGAACTCCGTTGAGCTTCTCCCTGGTAGTTGATCTTGATGGCCCCGTTTTTTCACTTGCAGTTTTGGTTCCTGTAGCGCTGTTGGTGTTTGTCGGCTCCTCCTTTGGCATGGCATTGAGTCCCATGAACTGGTCCATCGTACAATCCAGCCACTGTTTCATTCGATATTCCGCACCCTCGTATTGCGAGCCTATCGTTGTTTCTGCAGAATCTGTTCCTACAGAGCCGTTGGTATTCGCGTTGGTGTTTTTCGGTTTCTCTATTGGTATAGCACTGAGTCCGATGATGCGGTCCATACTGCAATTCAGCCACTGTTCCCTAGGGGTTTCCGCATTCTCGTATTGCGATTGGGAAGCCCGAGCCAGCACAGTTCCACAAGGTAGGGTGACTCTTCACTGCACGTTAGCATTCATTCCTCCATGCGGGGATGTGAAGTGAAACATACATTTTCGATGCCGGGATATCAGAGGACATCTTCAAATCAGATTGTAGAAAATATTGCTTGTCCGGGTGAATATGCAAATGCAAATGCAGGGACCTGGTGATGACGATGTTCTAAAGTAAGTTTGAAGGGTTTGAGGCGTGTTTGAAAAGCAAAATTCCGGTGGAATATATTTCAATTGCAACTGCGTTAGCACAGTCCGCTAATGTTTAACTACCACCGCAATGACGACAACGACGTGTTTAATGATGAGCCTTGGGGAGTTGCCCGGTGCCACGAAGTCACCGCTCGCTGTTGTCGCTGTTGCGGTGATAGATAGACAGCAGCTCAGGCAGACAGCTGGGACGTCATCTCACCCACAGCTGGGAGGATTTGGTGTTGTTCGGCAGATTGTTCACCGTCACGAAAGCAACTATCATGGCCACCACGACGACCCGTATCATCTAGCATCATCGTCAGTCCTCGTTGCTCTCGTTCTCGCCGTTGTTTTGCGGATCAAAAGAGATAGCATTGGTTGTACGAACCAGACCCTTAAGCCGTGATGTTGTGGTCATGCACCGGCCACACATTTCATGCAGGGCCGATCCCCCCCCCCATTACAATAAACGACTGCGTAAAAAAAACCCGCCAAACAACATGTTCCTGCCACGCAGACAGGGACACAATTTCAAACACAACGTGGAGTGCAGAAGATGGAGAAAAGATATTCCA
>Ga0307512_10001241_pt1 | contig 36819 bp, 24 predicted proteins | sample 14_EM_MG_FD_200267 | JGI IMG/M metagenome (GOLD analysis project Ga0307512, IMG submission 200267) | Populus trichocarpa ectomycorrhiza microbial communities from riparian zone in the Pacific Northwest, United States - 14_EM | ecosystem: Host-associated > Plants > Roots > Unclassified | place...
GCGGGGTCGTGGGCAGCGCGCCCAGGATGGACCTGGCTTGTCGATTGAGGAGGAGTTGGAGGTCGTCTCGCCTGCCTACTTCCCTGGGGTCCCACCAGAGCTCGCTCCCATATGGTGCGACCGCTTGGACGCACGCCACTTGGACGGCCCGTACGCTCTCAAGGACAACGCCATATGTCTTCGTAAGCGATCAGAGTCTGGCCTCTGCTGCCCTGGCATTCTTCATGCATCGGTTATGGTGCTCCTTAAACGTCAGATGCGTGTCTATCCAGATGCCCAGCCAGCGTGTCACCTGCGCGTTGAATCGTATGGACCCGTTTCCGACTCTTATCATTGCCGTCAGTTTTGGCCGGAGGTGTTTCCTGTGGCCGCGTTTGCGCGTGAACAGCGCCGCCTCAGTCTTTGCAGTGTCGAACTGTAGCCGTGGTCTGATTGCCGACTCGTTGCTCTTTGCTGCGCATCTCTTGAGGATCGAGAAGGCATGGTGGACATCGTTTCCGGTCGCCACCCAGCCGAGGTCGTCTACAAAGGATAGCCCTTGGGCCTCTGATACATCCTCTTCGACCCACTTGATTAGTCCTGAGGTGTAGATCGCAAAGAGGATCAGTGACCCAGGTGAGCCCTGCGGGAGCCCTGCCTCCACTGGGTGTCTTTCCATGGCGTCGCCCTCGATTATCATCTCCACCGTTCTCTCCGATAGGAAGCTCTCCGTCCATCGTACGAGGTCTCCGTCCATTTACTTGACCTTCATCAAGTTGACTAGCCTTCCTTTTGCCACGCTCGGGAAGGCTGCCTTAATGTCCATGAGAATCACGGCTGTTATGTGGCCATGTGTCCACGCTGTGTGAGCTCGGTCGACCATGATGGCCACTGCATCGATGGCTGACCGTCCTTTCCTGCTCCCGAATTGTCCGTGGCGCAGTAGCCCCCTTCTTTCGGCCTCCTCTGACAGCAGCTCCGCGGCTACTTTCTCGACCACATTTCCCATGCAGCTAAGCAGCAATATCGAGGGGCAGGCCTTCAGATTTGTATAGTCGTCATTGCCAGGCTTGCGCCTCACCTCGCCGCTAGCCCGCTTCCACATCACTGGGTGTCTCCCCGTGCGTATCGCCGCCCTCGTCAGCATCATGATCCTCTCTTTGTCCCACTTCCAGAGCAGCCGTATAGCGCCAGAAGACAGCTTGTCTCGTCCCGGTGCTTTCTTGACCGACTGGGACAACAAGGCTCGTTCCACTGCTTGCTCAGTTACACGCGTGTGCGCGCTTCCCGCTGGAGGTAGTTCATAGTCCTGGTCGCCGTCGTTCGGGGGAAACGATTCGTGCCTCAGCATCTCCTCCTTCTCCAATGATGTGTTTGCTTGCTTGCCGTCTCTGTCTGTTAAGGCCTCCACGGTCGTGCCCGCTCGAGGGTTCGCGTATCGCGCCGCTCTCCACACCTCGGCTCCCCTAAGGTTCTGCAGGTAATCGCCCCACATTCTTCTCTTGGACTGCCGGATCCACTTCTGAAGCTCTGCCTTCGCCCAGGCAGCTTCCTCTGAGTGCCGTCTTCTCCTTCTCTCTCACCCGACCGTCCTTCTTCTTTCTTTGATGTCGGCATTCCACCACCTCGTTGACCTGGCACAGATCCTGATTTTCTTTGCCGTGGCGTCGAGAACACTACTCATTGCTTCCTGACACCATGCGGCCTCCTGCTCCACCTCATCCTATGTGCACTCCGCATCTAGTTGGATTCTCTCCTTCGCCAGTTCCATCCATAGCTTCTCTGCTGCTTCCGCGTCCTCATCCGTCATTGCCGCTAAATTCCACCCTACTACCCTCTCATGATCCGCCTCCTCCTGCCTGTCTACTCCCACCTCCCATTCTATGACCTCATGGTCGGATCCAGTGGCGTGATCATTGGCCAGTATGGTCCAACTTACAATTGGTCGATTTGCCAACGTCAGGTCGATGACCGACTCGCCTTCCTGGTCCTCTCTTGTCCAATGGTTGGTGGCCCAGCCGTCATTCCCAATCTCCAGTCCGTTCTCGTCGATCACGCCTTCCCAGAAAGCAGCATCTCGCTGCACTTGGCATCTTGCGTCCCATCGTATACTGTGGTCGTTGAAGTCTCCTGCGAGGACAGTGCCGCCCTGCCGAATGACTCTCTGCCAGTGCAACTTTCGCGCTGGTCTCTCTCCCGACCGCGCGTCTTTTTGATCGTAAATATTGACAATCCTCGTGATCTTTTCACCCCTCCTTGTGACCTCGGTACCGATCACATCGTCATTGGCCCCTCTCCTCAGATCCGTCCGCTCATCAACCACCAAGCCACTCCCCTTCCTTATCGACATCGAAACTCTTTTTCTTGTTCTTATTTCGTATGCCGAATGGCTGATCCCAATCTCTCCTCTTTCTCTTGGTGGCTCTCGAAAGCACACTACGTCCGCCCTGCGTTCAACTCCCGTCTCCACCGCCGCAATGGTCCACTCGGATGACCTTGCGCAGTTGTGCTGGATCACACTAATCATTGGTAGCCCGGGCTCCGGTTCCAATCCGAGTTTCGGTATCAGTCGCGGTCCTGGTCGCAGTCTCAGTTTCGGTCTCGGCCATCGTGACGTCTCTAGTCTCCCCCGCTGCCTCCTCTTCGTCTTCGTCCACATCCGCCATCTCTCCTTCTTTGTCTCCCCCTCCTTCCGCCACCCCCTGGGGCCTGGGGCCAAGCATCTCTCTGTTCGAGCCCGTTGCCATGTCCTGAGCTGCACTCGTGGGCGCTTGTCCTGCTAGCCCTATTCTTCTGCTCTGCCGTGCCGCCTCAGTGGCTTCCCTCTTCTTCACGCACCTGCTGCTGAATGCGATGTGATTTCCCTTGCAATTAGGGCACTTCTCCAGCGGGTAGCCGCAGAGTGATCCCTGCTTTGCAGTGCATCCCACCACATTGCACTTGTGGTCGCTTGTCCGGTGATGGCCTGAGCAGTAGCCACGTTTGGGCTTGCTGCCGCACTTGTTCTCGATGTGGCCTCATCCGCAGCAGAGCTCACCCCTGCTATCAGGTCCTTCGTGCGTGTACGTTTCGACTCGGTACCACACCCCCGCCGCCTTGATGCCTTCCCTGACTAAGCTCTGTGCGATCTTGCTCCCCTTTACGAGAAAGACTACCGACGACGCGGCAATTTCTCCGTTCTGCCTCCCCTCCCTGATTGTACGTGGGTTTGCCAGCCACCGTACTTGGGTGGGGATCACTATACCCTGGTTCTCCGCTTGGAATTCTTCTTGCATCTTCTGCAGGCCTTCGGTGCCCTTCCCCATGTATCGTAAGAGAGGGACTGCGTGAATCTTTAGCCTTTCCCAAGACTCATTCTCTTCGACGTCTACGACTCCTTTGTCGACCGTCCTCGCTGCAGTGATGATGATGTCGCGGTACTGTAGAGCCATCTCCGCTGTCGCATTCGGGTGCGTGATTGCAGTAATTGCGCCCTTGGCATTCCTTTTGGCATTCATGATCCTAATGTGGGCCGGTGCCCTCGGCTGGGTGAGCGCTCTGTTGATCGCTGACGCGATTTCGTGGTCCATTTTATTGGAGAGCGGTACGCTCTCGTCTCTTCTTCATATCAGGCGTCTCGCTGCCATGCTTGATCCCGCCGTCAGGGCGGGGCCTGGGCCTGGGCCTGGTCTTGGGCCGACGGGTGCCCTCTGACTCTTGGCTCGGGGTGGGACGGTCTCCCACCGTCTCACGGGTGTCGGTGTGGGTGCTGACTTTGGCTTGGGCACGGGCTGCGGTGTTTGCTGCAGTTTGAGCTGCAGTCTGGGCCTGGGCTTCGGTTGCTGCTGCTGCTGCGGCTCCTCGGGCTCTTTTGGTTCATCTTCTCGCGTCATGTCTGCATGTTGGGGGGCCTCCAGCCCCCCACCGTCCGTCCTCGCAGTCACTTCTCTTTCTCTCTCTCTCTCCTCCTGGCCTTGTGCTACCGCTTTCATGGTCTTTGCGATCATGTTCGTAATGCCTGCCCCCCACACCTTGTCGTCCTCGTAGCGGGCGTCCCACTTCTGCTCCCTCTCTTGCATCCACGTCAGCATTGCCAGCCACTGTGCCTCCTCGCGGGCTGCCCGGGCTTCCACCAGGTTTGCGAGATGCCCAACTGTTCAGTGTAGCTGCGTAAGTTCCTGTGCCTGATGTCGTATCGTCCTCTCCATGCGGCTCCTCCAGTCGCTGGGGGCCGCCGGGCGTTCGCTTCTCTTTCTCCGTTTTCCGTTCCCGTTTCTCTCCATCGGCTCAAATATGGCTGCGCCCGCAGTCTCCGCGGCGATGGGTGGCGCCGCCCTCGCCATCTCCATTGCCATGTCCATAGGCGCGTCGCTCCTCCCATTTCCAGCTTCTCCTGCGTCCAGGTCACTCCTCCCGCTCACTCTGAATTGGGTCATCACTCCTGTGAGGCAAGCCTCTTAGTCTTCATCGTCGCTTGCTCGTTGGTCGACGCGTCGTGTCAGTCGCGTTCTCTCCCAAGCCTTTACGCGAACCCACTCCGTTGTGTGGATTCCTGTGTGCGCCCTCCTCCTGTGGTCTCGCTGGTGCTGGGACGCTCGCTGCGGGGTCAATTCGACGTCTAGAATCGATTGCCGCTGTCCGTTTTTTAATTGCTATCGTTGTTGTCGACTTATCGCGCTGTTTCTGTTTCGCCAAGACTTTTCCCTCCGAGTCGCTTGTGACGCGGGAGCATCTCTTCCGCCACTGCAGCCGATGGAGAGACCAGCAGAAGACGCTCTGGAAAGAGGTGGGGAAAGCAACAGGATGGAGAGCGGGCAGATGCCGACACGTGCAAGTCTCTGAGCTGCTCTCCATGGAGAAGTGCGATAAGGCGGTGATGGACTTCCTGATAGCTACCGATATAGGGAAGTTCCCGCCCAAACGTGGGAGGAGGAGGAGGAGGAGTAAGAGCCGGCAGGCTCTCCCTGATTTCATCACATTTCCTTTGTAGTTTATATAGATCACCTTCAGATGCTTTTCTTTCTTTTGTCAGAAGGGGACGATGGGTAGTAGGAGCGGAGCTCCGCCATCTAGCCGGCTAGCCCGGAGGCGGAGGGGAGTAAGGGGCTGTCATACTCTAAATAGAGTGAATACAGTATGATTAAAACAAAAAAAAAAAAAAAACTTTAAAATCCCTGAGGCCATTGGCAATCTCACAACCCACCGGGCACTATCTTCCAACCGTTGAAGCTGCTGACAACCCCCGAAGTCACCGTAAATTGTAAATACAAGGATCAGGGTTTCACCCACTCGTATGCTGTTGGTTAGGGTTATTCATAATTTATGACTTCCGAGGTTGTAAGATGTCTCGAGACCAATTAATCATGCCTCAAGGCGTCTCGTCTTGAGGGGTCTCACGAGATCAGCAGTCTCGAGACTTCAGTTCGAGATAGTGTCTCAAGCCTGATCGTTTCGTGTGCAAAGTAGTTTTGTGATATCATCACTCGATAAATCCCAATTCATTAAACCTCGACAGGAAAGACAGCAGTTCGTATCTTGAGTAGGGCTAGCCAATTCTCGGACAGAATGAATATTGTGTTTCCAAATTCATGACCTAATGAAGCAGAGGAGTAATTATTCAGGACGACGTTCCCCACCCTCGAAGCAACTGTGTACTAGTACAGTACATACACATTTGCTACCGGGTAACGTCCCCATAGGATTTTCCCACTCGCCGTGAGATACTTGGTCCTACCTTACTGTTCAGTAGGTATGTACGGGGTACCGCTTCTGAGATTTATCAATCTTCCGCCCCACCGCCAATATCGAATAATAATCAGTTCGTTATTAGCTTGATGTATGGCAGCGTCGCGGTGGAAAAGAATAAGTTTTATTCCCCAGTACATGTCATCTCAACCTAATCTAATCAAGCACATTAGTGCCGTCATAGAACTCTATCGCGATAACGTTAAATTCTGTACCGACGTTACACCAGCTCCGTTTAGCATGGATCAGACCACGACGACTTGATATACGTATACCGTCACTCACACTTGATATCATTCTCCATATCGGACATTCGATCTATTGTCACGAGACCTGGATATCGACGTTTTAATCGTCATGCATACGGCTGTTTCCCTTTATCCGGAATAGCGAGTAAAATGCGCCGGAACACTGCACTGTAGCAAAAATATTTCTGGATTTGTTTTAGAAAATCTTAAGAGAGTATGTTCCATTAGTTATCATGGATTGGTTCAACTGTTGTTACAAGGATGTTGGTGATTTTCAAGCATGGTAGTCTTGATCGTGGGGATCGACAATGAAACAACAGCGCATTGGCTTCTCCGTCGTGTTCAGGTGATGAGAGGAATACCACGGCACTTTTTTGTCTTCAGTTTTTGCTTTTCCTTGTAACAGTCTATACTGTGTCATTATAAGAAACACCCCACATATCTACTGGCGCCTGTGCTGATTCTCTCTTAATCGTGACATCAAGCATCATAAACCATCATAAGGCCTTACCCGCAACTTCCAAACTACTCCCACGTACATCATCGCCACAGTTTTACCATGGCTATGTCAACCAACGACAACAACCCCGAATCAATCATCAACGCACCAACACCCATCCGCGGTTGGCATAACCGCATCACCGAAGTGGGCAATGTTTACACCGGTTCGAGGTGGTACGAGACCGAATCGGAATCGTCTGCTCCAGCTCAGTCTGACCTCCCTGCTGGACTGGACCGAACTGCAAGCCACCTCGGACCGGAACAATCCAGGCCGGTGACGATGTTTGAAGAGGGGTCAGTCGCAATGTGAGACTCTTCGATATATTCCGTGATTTGTGATAGATAGCTAATACGAGTCTGATGCATAGGCCCGAGAATCAGTGAGTTTTAGCATGAGAAATCTAGAGAAATTTAGCTTTGGCACACTAACCTGATGGCATCATCGATAGAACTAGAGACCTAGAAACCGACGGCAGCGCCAGCGAAATCAGTACTGGATCCGACCGCCGATTGAGTGTTGCAGGCATCTGGTTTTGTCACAACCCTCACAACGATGAGAATCACTATATGGGTCCATGGATTGTTTCAACAACTCCTGCATGTGAATGTGGTCATTTACGGTGCCAGATGTGTGGAATGAACTAGGTACACAACTATATATAGCATATTGCAAGTTGAATATGTGTTTAAGTTCTGTTATGCAGTGGGTGGTATTTGGGTTTGCTGGTATATAGCGTATGTAGCGTGCTCAGCATGGAGTAGAGGTGCTGTCGGTTGGTAATGGAAACGGTAGTTAGTTCTCGTATTTGAATGAAGTGTAATTTTGAGACTTGATTGATAAATTAAGCATGAGAGGCGTTTATCTTCGGGTTGGGAAAGTAGCTACAGTCTCCACGCGCCTGGTATGTGGATGGGTCCTGTAGCCAAAAGTTATGGTATGTATTTGCCGCGATTAGGCTAACTCATTCATAGCAACCTCAACCCTAGCCCCTACACGGTCCAGACTGGCACGCAGCCGGACCAGACTACCGTTTAACAACCAAGACATACCTAAGTACCTTCGTGCGCGTCAGAGCCGTACAAACCAACTATCCAGGACTGTTGGTTCCGCTAACTTTGGTCTTGTGTGATCCACATGGTTGTAGGTATCGGTGAACTGCAGACAGAGAAGGGTGGTTCAAATACACAATCGAGCGCGATCCCAGAAGATAGCCGGCGTCCCTCTCATAATTGTTAAACATAGCCAATCAAAAACACAGCAAGCTTGCCGAGTTCCACCGCAGCTATTTCAAGCCTCCATCTCCGATCCAATCATTAAACCGCCTGGGGCTAGGTGAAGCGATTATCGGCTCACTATCAGGTGTATACCGGGCACGTTTTCCTTTTCATTGGTTCAACTGTGTAAACCGAGACCGCTTTGTTTGTTTTAAGCATTCTGCATTCACTTTAGCTAGAGTATGGCAATGCCCCGCCCCCTCCCCTTCTGGATAGCCGGCTAGGTGGGAGAAATTCCCTTTCCACTATCCTTCTTCCCCTTCAACAAATGAAAGCAAAAGTAGCCGACCATACATAGAAGAAAAAGAAAAAGAAAATGAAAGACCGATGTTAAGCTTTTCTAAGTGGCGTGGGAACTTCCCCACGTCCATAACTACAAGGAAGTCCATCACCGCCTGATCACATCTATCAATGGAAAGTAGCTCCGAGATCTGCCCATGCCGGCATTTCCCCGCCTTTCAGTCTAGCGCCCGCCCGACTGCTCTCCAAAGCTCTTAAACCGAGACCACAATGCACTAAATAGCGGAATCGGAAAGCTGCAGGTAAAATATTCATATTCCACCTCGAATGATTAGGTGCTATAGAAACGCTATAATGCGAAGCGATTTTGACTTGTACCATCCTGTAGGCCTCTGACTGAATGATCGAAAATCGGTGCCAACCTGGTCGCCAGGTTCATATAGCCCACCCATTTTATGAGAACGACGGAACTCTGAACACTGAAATAATTAACAGTGATCGGGAATTGTAGGGCATTCTTATCAGTACCTGATGGTCTTAGGACGTTACCGCCTGAAGGCTTGCTGGTGAGCGTTCATATCTAGACTCAATCTGTAGACCGTAATTCTTTTCAAACTATTGGAATCGTAACCCTTGGCCAAATTATGCAATCTTCATGTAGCCTAGGATATGCCAGTAGTTTTTACCAATTGGTTTTTACCTCTCCAATCGTGTCTGCAGTTGCATATCTAAAAGAAATTATAGGACATGCTGCAATTGGTTCGGATGTCGCACCCAAGTTTTGTGCTTTTGAAAACTGAATCATTCAGTGCAACGCAATGGGATCCCTGCACGGACGGTTGACCACTCACATTACCAGCCGTCAATACTTTGTGTTGCATTTGGACCTGACCGAGCTGAGCTTCAGCGGAGCTGGTGTCAAGGCAGCCGGTAGAGCATAAGGGATTCAACTACCTGTATATATCTCGTGTCTCTCTCCTTCTTCATTTCTCTCCGTACCTTAGTCTATTCACATGGCTCTCCCCTTCCATATCGTAACACTTTGTTTGGCATTCCAATGTGAGACAAAACCTACTGCACATGTAAATACACATCATTGTGGTTTAACAATGTAGTGGGTGCTTGAACTGTGTAGACTTGCATAGGATGATTCTAGCTAGGACAACTCCCGTGCCGGCAACTTCCGGTACCGGCTTCCTCCGCCATCTACATCCGCACATGATGTCAATGAGCTAAACACCTGTATTGTATGTTCTAGCTGTAGATTACGACCTATTGCATACTCTGCTACCGTTTTAGGTGAGGAGCATTTGAAATCGATGTTGTCGGTTTAGGTAGTTATCACTAGGCCGGTGTTGGAGGAATTCCGTTAATCTAGACCAAGTTAAGTGCACCAAAGATTTAGGTCCTGAACTCTGCTGATTACGCGTATCTATACACCCACTATCTCCCTGAAACTATCACTTCTTCGCCCACGGCAACGGTGAACCGACGATGCAGCCAAAGCTAGAGCCTTTCGTACATCTTACGAGCTAAATGAACACTTCAAAGTTTCATATTGAAGTACCGTCAATAACCTCCGATCATACGTCATTTCCGACCATATCAGCCTCTTCTACAAGTTATTATTTCATAGCGTGGACATTCTGTTGCCGGGGAACGTATCCATAGGTGTACTTCTTATCAGGCTGTGTGGGAGTTATACTAAAACATATCATTCAGTTATCAGGAACATCTCCGTGAACCATTCCAGGGTGCTAAGATCAGGACTCCGTTCCGCATCAACATGGTCTCGAAGTGACAAATTTTTTTACACAACTGTCCAGTTATACACTTGTTATTCACGTGCTAACAGATAGTCAATTTGCCACCCTCCTTCTGGGAGCCTATGACGGAGAATTTTGGAAACTACCAGTCTGTGGCCCTGCGGAATTTCTCTGGGAGGTCCGTACGTACTTTTGACCGCTTCTCACGGACTGAATGAAGCTAAATAGGCGGTCAAACAATTAGCGGTGTTCTGAAAAAGTATTTCAAGGCGACAGGAAATCTACCCACATTGCACATGTATATCCTGGACAAGGATTCCTCGGTCTCCCGCACTCTGCAGGGCATGAAATTGCAACTGGTATATAGGACGGGATATCATTCTCGGATGCCAAGACATAGAAAAAAACTGTCTGCATGCGAGTTCAGTAATGTATGATGGATATATTTTAGTCCTAGGACATGAAGTTGAATGTATATAACCACAAAAGAACACTCAGAAAAGGTTCATATTTGCGGCTGTGGTGGCAGCTGTAGTGGTGGCGATAATGGTGTTGAAGGTGCACCTAAGGCGGCACTAGCGGACATTACTACATGGCCGCACAACATCAAATGAATAACGTCATATTTCTGCCCATCAAATTCATTGCTATTAGTCGAGATTCAATATTCATCATTGTTAGATATTTACACCCCATAAAGGTCCATTTTCACGTATCATGTAGCATCAGACTAATTATTTACCCGTCCTATACAGTCCGTAGTAAGCAGTCAACAGTACCTGCGGACTACCCGAAGACATTCCCCCCATACGCTACACATATGTATCAACAACCCACTGCCAATGTTTCATTTTCTACCTCTCTCTTCGGTTCTATTTCTTGCTTTCAGTCACTCTCCGCATCTTAGTATCCTACAGGTGGGGGTTAAGGATCTCCAGCTCTAACGTTTTTGTTTGCTCTCCATCATAATTGTACGCATAATTTAAGTCAATAAATCGTTTGCATCTTTTTTGTTTTTGTTTTGTATTTTTTTTTTAAGATAAGGAATCGATCCCTGGCGGTCAACAGTCTGTGACGTCACTGAAGTGCTGTACCTTAGGGAATTGCGGGCAGAGTCTTACCGCCTGGAAAGTTGTCGTCACCATGGTTACCGGATGATAGCAGCCCGATTTCGATGCTTTTCCGATGGAAACATACACCACGACACACAACTGTGGAAAGAAGCAGATGATAATAGCTATTCAGGCGGAGAGGAGCTAGACCTCGGCCATAGGATGACTGAAGTATGTAGTTCTTAAATCTGGTAGGTAAGCTCCGGGATAATTGCTTATGATACATTGGAAATGGTTAAAGATTTGATATTTGAGGCTAATGGTGGAAAATTGTGATTTAAATATTCAGAGTGCCGTTCATTGTTTGTTCGTTAATGAGAAAATGAATTATAACCGTTTTTTGTAAAATTACCGTCAGGCTAAAAGTTGCGGGGGTGCGACTTCGGAGCTTCGTCAATTCCCTGTCTTCCAATCGACCCCGATTGAAAAAAATCCGATCCGCTAGTGGCCGCTTGATACACAATATGAAATGGAAGAAATAAATGAGAGTCCTCTGCTCCCACAAACGTATGAGACTAAGCTTGCTTCCAATGCAATCTAATGTATCGCATCACCGCGCATCAAAAGAATGTGTATGCTAAACTCCAACCCGCGTTAATCGAATTTTTTATGCAGTGACGATCAGACCACGACAACAAATATACATGGACTACCACCCACCGGATAAAATCTTCGATATTCAAGGTTCGATGTTTGTTCCTCGAAAGATTATGACACCGAAGTTCGGGCCTTTGTGCATACGGCTGTTTCCCCTGCCATCCGGTAATTGTTAGTAGAAAGTGTTAGAACCCCGCACTATAGCGAGAAGTCTCTATTAAAAGCAGTGTTTTATTTATTATTAAAGACATACGTATTTTATACAATTATTTAATACCTTTTTTTGATAAAATAGATTTTTTAAGTAAAAAGGTTCAAGATTTTAAGGTTCCGAAAATTCCAACAATGTGTTTGCATGGTTCTCGTGGATTGGTTCAACCGTTGCTACCAGGATGTTAGTGGGCATATAGACACACACTTCCAATGGCATTCTTAATCGCAGGGATCAATGCAACTACCACAGCAAATAGGATTGACTGCCGTGTTCAGCTGAAACAAGAAACTTCACTGAGAATTTTCTTGCATCTTTGCTTTTCCTTGCGAGAGCCTTAACCGTCATTATAAGATAGCCAATGTATCTTTTGACTTCTCGTAATTACTCCATCCATTAGCAAGTATCATACGGCGTCACCCGCAATCACCAAACGTACCACGAACTATCGTCGCAACATCTTTAACCACCGTCATGTCCCATGTGCTTGATGCCAATCCATCGATGGTCACTCGCTGTTCACATGGTTTCACCGCCGAAGAGGGATCGGACGCAATGTTGTAGGACTCTTCGATATATTCCGCTACGTATCATGGATAGCTAATACGAGTCTGATGGGTAGGGCCGAGATCCTGTGAGTTTTTGCCCGAAAGATTCTAGGAAAGTGACTTTGACACTGACACTAGCCTAATGGCTTCACCGGATAGACCTGCAGGCTCACAAACCGGCGGCAGCACTAGATCTGACAGAGGATTCTGGTTCTGCCACAACCCTGAAGGATTGCAGACACACTATGCTGGTCCATGGCTTCTCGCAACAATGGATGCATGTGACGACTGTGGCCATATCCGGTGCTCAATGTGTCCAGTTGAGTAGGAACATGGCTGCTATATTTAGTATTTTGCAAAGTTGTATATGCGCTCTGCGAAATCTTGCTACACTGTGGGTGGTATTTGGGTTGGCTAGCACATAGTGTATGTATGGTGTTGAAGAAACAGGGATGAGATTCGAGTAGAGTTACTGTCAGTTGGCAACGGAAGCGGTAATTCTCGCATTTGAATGAAGCAAAGTTGTCGCTTGATGATTATGAATGAATCGAGAGGCGTTGATCTTGGGGTTTGGGATGCACCTGCGGGAGTGTTCCCACGTGCCAGGATCCTGCATCCAAGATCTATGTTCTTGCCGCAATTAAGTTAACTCATACATAAAAACGTCAACCCTAACCCCCACATGCCGGCAACCGGAGGGTCCAGACCGGCAAGGGATTCCATCAACCCCTCTATCCATGGTAACTCCACGAATTTTTGTCCGGTGATGCTTGTTAGACGTCAAATGATGTACTCGATGAGCTCTACTCGCTCGTCGTGTCCAATCTTCAAAAAGAGCTGATCTTACTCGGCGGCCATTTTTGTACTTACTGTACCGAGCACAGTGGTTGGGACGTCAGCTGACAGCGGAGGGTGTTCATCCCAACTTTCTCATCAGTTTGGTTAGTGTAAGAGGCAGGTGTCCAGTAAAGAAAACGTGTCAGAGGGACACAGATTTAAATGACTAGTTACATTCGAAGAGAGCCTAATACCACTCGCAGCTGGCTACCATTCCTAACTCACATGACATGAATTTACACTCGGCAACCTGATTAGCTTCAAGTACTTACCACTGTCCCAGCACCCTTTCTTATCTGTCAGGGTACCCCGCCCTGTACTTTGAAACTGTCAGGTCTACCCCGTCCTATCGAAAAAAAAGTGGTCAGCGACGGGCCCCGTCCCAACCACTGTGCTCGGTACAGTAGTGAGCGGTAGAGAGAATCCCGTTGAAATACCGCGATTTGGCCGGGTCCGGGGAAATCCCGCGTTGGCATAATCACGAGTCAGTTTATCCCTGTTCCGTTTTTATTCCGTGGTTCACCCAAAGATTCCGAGCGGCAGGCCGCTGCATGTATTGTTACGCTGTTCGGGTTTTAGCGAATAACTGTCAGATCTGTGTATCGGGTCCGTCTTAGTCTAACATGAACTTTTCCGCTGTTTAATTTAAGTCTTAACGTCATGATCACTTCAACTCGTTGGCAATCGCCTTCTGTGAAGGTGCGACTTCGAGGTTTCATCAATTCCTCCTCCTACAACCGACACCTTAAACAAAATCGATCTGTTAGTAGTCCACTTGATTTATAATTTCGTCGCAGGGAAGGAAGATGAAGTGTAAGTGCATTGCTTCCACTACGACGGGTAGATAAGAGTCGGAAACTCGTGAGACTGACCAAGACTGCTTCCAATCCAATCTACTTTGTCGCATCACCGTATCGCAAGACTTGCGTATAGTTCTCAAATATTCCAATGCACACTAAACTCCGACCCGCATTATGCGAATTTTATGTAGCGCGGATCCGATCGCGACGTCGATATCGACGGTCACTCACACCCGATAAAATTCTCTAGATTGGACGTTCGATTATTTATCACCAGAGATCAAGATACCGATTTTTGGATGTTCATGCATACGTTCGTTTCCCCTACCGTTTGCAATAGTGAGTTGTAAGTGTTTGAGGTTCTTCTTGCAAGGGTGCTGCAAAAGTGCTAAAGGAGTGCATTGGCATTGGAATCGTGGATTGGTTCGCCCGTTGTTACCGAGTTCAGAAGCACATTAGGCTTCCCGACACCTTCAGAATTAATGGATTTTTGCTGCGTTACGAATCTTAGATCGTAGTAAACTATAGCATTGCCTTTGGTGTGAAGGGTAAAATTGCGACCAATAATCAAGTGGCGTTGTACTTGGTAGTGGGAACGCAGGTTTGTGGATGAGTCCTTCAGCCGGAGGTGTGGTGTGCACTCGTCGCAAGTGGGTCAACTCAATACAGACGGACACCAACCGAAACTAGTAATTTAAAACCATGAGTGGCAGTCCACTTTCGTCGCAGTCTACGGCATAATACTTCACATTCCCGTAATTCCTCCTGATCTCATCGGTTCTAATCTGGTATCATGATCCGCAGTATTTGTTGTACTGTGGATTCTACATAAGTGCATTGTGTAATTGCTGATACTAATACACTAGTGATCACGTTAGAGCTAGATGGATTCCGTCAACCACGGCACCTCTTATGCTACACAGCCACACGAATTCAAGAAAGAGGACAATGAATACAGTTCCTTCTCTGTCGAGCACTTCAAAACAGTGGCCGCGGTTCAGAGTGGAACAATAACCCAATTAGGTTTACAAATCACGATTTCTCCACACTAATTTCCATCTACAGAAGAGTGCCATGCGCATAGACTTCCTCGCCCTCAATCATTTCGGCCATTTCGTCCCTGAAATGACCGAGGAATACACATTCACCGCTATTGATAACGCCGACGACATCGATATCGTCTGGTTGGGAGAAAACGCGGATAACGGCAAATATTCCCGAGAAAAGTCAGACCTCATTCAGATCCATGACACCGCCGCTAAGAGCTATAAAGCCGCCCTGAGTGCCAAAGAGCACTACCTATTCAGAGTGTTGCTTGGGAATGGAGTGCAGGCTGCCATCCTAGGGTTGAAGATCGTTGATCCCAATGGCGATGAAATAGCCAGTTGATATCACAGCAACCATTACGCGCTCATACTAGAGCAAGTCAGCATTTTGAGAGGAGCTTTGAAGGGGAATTCAATTTTGATGTTATATATGTTGGTTAGTAGTTTGGCCCGGCGGCTTCCAGCCCCCATCGCCGCCACTGACCCCCTTACCGAAGAGGAGGCCTAGCCTTGTTAATGATGCTTGGCATTGGTCTCCGGTTGTGATACTCGGCTTCGCCGGTAAGTCTGCCATTCTCTCTCTCTTTGGATCGATAGACAATATAGCTTCTTCTTTCTTCTCTATTGCTCTCAATAATATATCGTTCAGTCATTGAAGCCAAGCGAATTTGTAGGAGGATTCATTTCATTTACGATATATTGAATTCGGGTAAAGAGAGTGTACATGAGGATCACACATTCATTCACAATTACCATTCATTTGAGTCAAACAAACATCGGAGAATTTTGGTTCATTTTCTATGCTGTCCTTCTCTAGGGCAGTTTGCGGAAGTGTTGTCGACGAATTTGAATCATGGCACCCAGCACGGATTTTGCAATATGGCTAAGCTTTCATACTGAAGTTGAATATATTGATGTCTCATTGATCATCTCATAAGTTCACTACCGACTCACTACCAATGCAGATTTAGAACCCTGACCCAATTTCGCGCCGTCAATGTAGTTAATCCGATATAATTCCCTCGCGCCAAATATCGACCAGAATCCGCACCTCCTCTCTCGTGAGGCAATTCACCCCATCCCCGTTTACCGCCACGGCCGGACCTCCTCCCCTCGCCAGCAGCATCTCTGCAATCTTAAGCGCCGGTTCATACCTCCACATACGCCGATTGGTCCCCGGAACCCAACCCACGGTTTTCTTCCCTCCCCGCTTAACAAACTCAGCGTAAACACTCTTGCGGCTTGCAAATGCTACCAACTGAGGGTCGATCTGTTGACCTGCGTCGAATGGCGTGACGTGGTTTTCGTCTTCGAGTGTTGGGTCCGCTCCACCGCGGAGGAGGAGCGACGTAAATTCAAAATCAGAGGCAGCGACAGTTTGGTGAAGCGGGGTTTGGCCGCCATGCCAGAAGTAGTTTCTTACATTCGCATCGGCGCCGCGTGAAAGAAGTTCCTCGATAACGCGGGACGAGAGCCTGCGGTCGGCCGGAGAGATGTGGAGCCGGATATCGTCACCGGGAAAGGAACGTTGGAGGGAGCATTGCAGTGGAGTGTGGCCTTCATCACACTGTGTTTCGATTGGGAATCCGTGGTCGAGCAAGGTAATCGCCATGCGGAACCGGGTGTCTGCTGCGGCGATCTTTTCGAGGGTATCTTCAGCATCATCATCGTTCTCTTCAACAAAGAGTGAATGTGGGTTTGGCTTGAAGCGAGGCGTACGGTATTCTATGGGCGAGATCCCATTCATGACGTGGTGGAATGAAGATTTCCAGGTTGGATTATGCCGAAGTAGCTCCACAAACACGGGCTCGTGACAGTACACCGCTGCCATATCCAGTGCCGAGCACGAGACATCCCTGAAATCCCACTGGTTTTCATCGTTTGCGCCATTGGTCATCAGTAACCTGGCACATTCCACATGCCCTTTAATAACAGCGCAAAATAGTGGAGTTACACCTTTCAGTGTTAAGTTGACATCGATCGCGCCGAGTTCGAGTAGTTTAGTGATGGCATGGTGGTTACCGACAAAGGCGGAATAGTGCAGCGGAGACCCGAGGAGGCTATAAGTGAAGATGACAGGATATGACGGACAGATCGGGAGAGTGAAAGTAAAGAGCGTCTGGTGGCTGGCAGCTTGATCGTAGAGGCGCCGCGTGAGAGCGGATTGCAGATAGGAAGTGGTTTGATGCAAATAGTTGAGGGAGGTGGTATCCAGGGATTCAGAGATGAGGTGGATTAGCTCAACGGGTAGCTGGTCGAGAGTAGTGTTTCGAGGCATGGTGGAATAGGTTCGTTCGGTTTTTAAGAAAATTGTTGCCGATGGAAATGCGGAGAACTTGCAGGTGCGGGGGTTGCACACATAAGGGTAAGGGTTGAAGGGATATGGCGTAAAGTAGAAGTCACTCCAGTAACTTCAAAAAAATGTACAGATCCCGTAGTCAGGTCATAGATTCCTACCTACTAAGATGCAGTCGAGTGTATGATCTTTCGGTAGGCAATAATACTACTCATTAACTCGCAGTACTATCACCTCGTGCCAGCATCCCCTATTCTATGTAAAAATATCAAAGCCATTAGTCAGTTCCTTGCGGAGAAATACCCGGTGACGTTTCAACAGATGAAATCATTGGTAGGGGTCGTAAAAGTCTGTCTCGTCCGGGCAAGACCCTGCCTGTTCCCGGGTTACGATTTTCCGTCCTAGAGGTTTTAGACTGCACGACTGTAGGTGCCGGCAGTCTTCCGAGTGATGGACACGGGATGCGAGTGACGATATCTAATATGCCTCCCAACCGTGTCTATGGTACGTAATTCACACTATATCCTACCTCATCGATCATCCACAGATTGAAGATCCCACACCACTGTGTCTTGATCGAAATAATTGCATAAGTACAGATGAATCAGTTACCTCAGCCCTAGGCGTCACACCCAGTCGCCCTGATGGCCCTGATCGGGCCTTGCTCTTGAAATATCTTATCATCCTAACCCTGCCATTGCCACATTCCGTCAACTGGACCAGGCGATTATCCACCAATTCATGAGGCTTTTCAAATAAATACAGGCTGACCGGCCCGTCCCAGGCTTTTGGATTGCGGCCGGGTCCCTTGAGAACACTGATTTTAATGTATTTCGTTCGGTATTTTGTCACACCAGTTATTGGAGGATATATTACTTTGAGCAATCACGATGCTTACACAGTAGGGTGAAGGGAGCTTGTAGAAGGATCGCATTTCAGCATTCACTGTTACCACTCGTTTGGGTCCGGCGACTCCATGATGATTTTTTGTTACTTTCCATGCTTCCACTATCTAAGGTAGTTTCCGGAAGGATTGTAGACGATTTTAGGTTATGGCACCAGGCACGGATCTTGCAATATGGCTAAATTTCAATTTACTGCGAAATAAGCTGATATCCCGTTGATTGTCTCTTGATTCGTCACCGACTCTCACACGTACTATTTGCTCAGTTTCCAGCCGTCAATCTTGCTACTGTGACTTCATCCCCTCCCGCCAAATATCTACCAGAATCTTTACCTCATCCTTCGTGAAATAGTACTCCTCACCCTCCAAGAGCGCCGGGCCCCCTCCTTTCTCCAGCAACAACTCCGCCAACCTAAATGCCGGCTTAAAATAACGCAAAAGTCCAGAATCACTGCATTCAAACATCATCTCAATCTTACGCCCTCCCCGCGCAACGAATTTAGGATATATATCACTGCGGCATCTAAACACCGTTAGTAGAATCGGAATCTTGAGTTTAATGTCGAAAGGCACGAAGTCGTTGTTGTCGTAAATCATGGGGTCCGCTCCGGCGTTGAGGATGAGTGCTGTGAGAACTACATCACCGGCGGCAACAGTCTGGTGAAGTGGGGTTTGGCCGCCTGCTTGCCAGCAGTTGCTTCGCGCATTCGGGTCGGCGCCGCGGGAAAGAAGTTCTGCGACAACCCGAGACGTAAGGGTGTGGTCAGCTGGGGAGATGTACCGATGGATAGTGCTGGAGGGGCAGGAACGATGGAGGGCACATTGGAGCGGTGTGTGGCCTACGTCGCATCGTGTTTCAAGTGGGAAACCGCGATCGAGCAATGCGATCGCCATGCGGAACCGGGCGTCTGCCGCCGCCATCTTCTCGGGAGCGTCTTCTTCAGCATCATCATCCTCTTCGTGGAAACGAAAAGGTGGAAAGCGCTTGAGTGGCGGCTGGAACTCTCTTGGGGTGATCCCAGTCATTACGTAATGGAATGATAGTTTCCAGGCTGGTTTATGACGAAGTAATTCAGCAAAGACGGACTCTTGACAGTATTCTGCTGCCACATCGAGCGCCGAGCACGGGGAACCATAGGAATCCCATATGTTTTCATCTTTTGCCCCATTTCTCATCAGCAGACCGGCACATTCCGCATGCCCGCCGATAACGGCACAAAGAAGTGGAGTTGCTCCATTCTGTGATGAATTGACATCAATCACGTGCATTTCGAGTAGTTTGGCGACTGCGTGGTGGTTACCAACGAAGGCTGAATAGTGCAGGGGATACCCAAAGGGGCTGACCGGACACAACGAGCTCACGGCTGGAGTCCCTGTCAAGAGTATCTGGTGGTTGGCGGCTCGATTGTAAAGGAGGCGTGTGAGTGCATAGTGAAGGTAGGGAGTGGTTCGAAGCAGATTGTTGAGGGAGGCGATATCAAGAGACTCGGCAATAAGATGTATCAACTCCAGAGGCAGCTGGTGAAGTGCGGGGTTGCGAGACATCGTGGAAGAGCTTCGTCCGTAAGCGACGAATAGCGTCGCGCAGAGAAAACGGGGAAGTAGTAGTAGGTCGGTTGCACAGATAAGGATAATGGATAACAGTCACTCAAACCCCGGATGATGGCACGATGTCCAAGGGAGGAGTTGTGGGAGGCGAGATCTCTACAGCGATGGAAAATGACACCTGTCAAACTGCAATTTCTCCGTGCCGAACCGGAGGATCGCATGTGAATGGTATGCACGTATTAGGATTGGGTTAGATTAATTTGTGCGCCGACGATCCAACCGAAACTGATTACGGTTTCCGGTTATATCCGGCAATCATTAATTCGCTAACCATTTCGGGCCACACACGGTACATGAGGCTGAAACGCCGATAAATTTTCAAAACTAGTCAAATGAATTTGCAATGGATCGAAAGATATTGGAACATCCGAAACCAGCAACCCCATCGATCCCTTTTTTTGTACGTTATGCCGCCGGTTCTAGGGATTTTATTATAGTGCGAATAAAGAATGTTTTCATATAGATCTAAATCAATAATATCCAGGAATCGGGGAATGGAATCAAAGGTCGCGTTGCAATATGGTTTCAATTTCCACGTTCATCCCTTGTAATCTCTACATCTAAAGAACAAGAAAACTGGACATAATTTGGACCAGCCGGTGGTATAAGCACTACTAGCTTCCGAGCACAAAATGAAGAATATTGTCCGGTCTCATGCACGAATACCTGAAATGGGATAAAGGGGACTTTTCATATCTACGAGTATGCATCCCGTACCATTGCATTGAAATCTCACCAAACGAATAGATCACGTAATTAGCTAAGGATTGATGATTCGGTCTTACACCCACTTATACGCACATGAATTTTGCCCAGATCATAGACGCCTGAAGACCAAAACGCATACAATCCTATTACCCGTACGTTGCTTTTAGGCAGTCAAACATCCAGCGGCGGCTGGGTGAGGTTATACACAAACATCTACCGGCTTTTTTGACCACAAGAGTACTGTGTACATTACTTTGACGAGGTCAATGGGGGAATGTCAACGCATAATGCACTGTTCCTTGCATTTCCAGTTACCAGAATGGTATGTTGCTGTATTGCTACACTGTCTCTACTCGAATATGGGATATGAGGTAAACGTCCGATTAGTTATAATTAGTGGCTTGTGAATTCCGAATGAGTACAGTATCATTACCCCAAAGTATAAATCACAAAAACGCAAAGACAGAAATACAGGTCTGGGATTAATAGTGTGGGTGGATATATCACATTCCCACTGCCTATACCGCCAAGTATCCATGTTCAATATTTTTTACAGAACGCGGCACGTATGAGATGGCAAGGAGAGCTTAGTACGAAAATTAACTTCTCGATCTGTCGTTCGTTGATTCGATAGGTGGCTTAGCTATTTAACAGTCTTGGGCGCACTATGGCACTTCGAGGCGAGCTAAGCGACGAGGAAAAGGGAAAGGAATTTACAGGAACACGGAGTCGGAGTCGGAGAGTACCTGTACGGAACCATCGGAAAGACACGTTAAAGCAGCACAAAAAGTCGCGCAAGCAACGGTTTGGTTAGAGCAGCTGACTATATTTCTTGGGTACTCGCTGGCATAACAATCGTGTGACCCTTAATAAAACCCGGTGTCAACGACTTCATCGCTGTGGGCTGCTGTGTAACCTGGATACTAGTAAAGCTTATCTGCAACACTCAGTTCCACAATAACCATCTCACATCACACTCTTAGGCTCCCAGAATAGTATAATATATTTGTACAAAAAAGTAAAGGAATCCTGACCTGATCCCAATTACAGAATACACATATATCCATCCGAGTGAATCCGGGTTATACTCGAGTAGGAATCTACACGTATACAAAGCATCCAGGCGCTTGTAGTTAAAGAATCCCGCCAATGCTCAGTAAGCGAACTTATGAATAATTTTCGGTCCTTTAAGTAAAAAGTAAAATGGGAATCAAAATCTAAAACACATATCGTTTCAGCCAGTAGATCCTTCGAACTACTGAGAAACGGGACACCATCCTCTGGTGCTTGCAGCGGGACGAGAAATAAAATCATAAATGCTTTAATTGAACGAAATGATGACAAAATAAAAACTTGGATTCCAGTTCCACTTGACTAATCCCATAACAATTGCAAACATAGGAAAAACAACCACAACAACAAAGTGACCTTGAACAGACTGCCAGCATGTATGCAACAGCAGTATATGCCCGAAGATGTCCCAATGGTATGGTGTAGGATATTGTAGATCATATGCAATTGTAACCATCCTACTAGGATGAGCCCAATGAGAGCTATGTATCTCTTATGCCCTTCTTGGTGAACTTTCGCTAGGGCCCTATCAAAGATTGCAATAATTTAACTCTCAATGTGAAATTCAATAATGTAATCATTTTGGAAGCAACACCCCCGGCGATACTGCCACGAGCCAAGACCCATTCATGTTGTCTAACTCATATTTACCTTCTTTCACCTACCACCGGCTGGTGAAAAGACCACCAGTTGCAATAGCTTGAATGATCAAGTCCATAATTACGGCTACCCTGCTGACCAGAGTATGGTCATCTCTTACTGCATGCCAGCAATTGCAAGCATTCTTAGTGGTATTGGTTCGTCAGAGTGTGCTATTGATGCATGCATTCCGAGCATGAAAAATCCAAGAAGGAGAGTCAGGGGGATGTACAGCATGTACGAATGTCGTAAAATACAACCCCGAGTGAGTAAAGGAGTCATAATTTTGGATTGATGATATTCGTCTCTGGTACGTCGGGATAACTATTTACTACCGTTTAGGGTGATGATTTTGCATCTGTCATGGGCCCCCTACTTACTGTCCGGTTTTGATCTACAAACTTAGAAAGTATAAGCCTAACCAGAGTAGCGCTCGTTCCAAAGAAGGCTCAGACCAGTAAGCAGCAGCATCAGCCTAATCGATGATAGCTTCATCTTATCTGACGTGATGCAGTTGCAAAGCGCAGTCTCCAATGAGCAACGGCGGGTTCCTTGATATCTGAGACGAAGAGGGGAAATTACGAAAATTACTGCTTGCTAAGTGCTCGAGTTCACGGAAGTGGAAGGTGTTATTGATATGCACCTAGTTGAATGGCAGTGTGGACGTGGGGGTGAGCGTGCCTGGAGTGCAGAGATTTACGCGTATAACTAAAATTCCCGGTTAAACTTTAGGTTTTCATTCACACTTGTGCTGTAAATTAGAGCACATCTGGCCTCGTACCCCGGCCCTTGATCTCACGTGCTTTTAAACTAACCGAAATGGTGAGTCTGATGCAAATTGAGATCATAGAAAAAAGTGAGGTGAAAGAGCCTGGAGACATCACTCCACCAAAGATTCAAATCACCTCCAGAGAGCTGAGCTTTGGGAGGTATTAGTTTACATCTACATGAGTCAATGCCGAGTTTTTTTAAAAAATTCCACCACACTTACACTCACTGCAGCCTTAACCTGAAGCTGATCCGGGGTTGATCCAAGTCATAGCCTGCTTAACCCAGTCACACACTTCAACTTTGCACATGTAATTTTGTCTGGCTTGCTTAGTGCCCCATATAAACTCTTTTTCCCCCACTCTGAACTCTTCTTTCCCACCAAACTCAGTACAAACATGTGATGTTGAGATGTTCACCGCATTGACGAGATTTTGACCCAGTTGACCTGTGAACTTTTGTGTGGAGCGAAGTTTCTAGGCACTCTCACGCCTTCCTTTACCCTGCCACACTGTTCCCTTTTTATCATTTCCACTTTCATCTTCGTGCATGCCACACAAATATACATTTGTGAGCTTGATTCGAGGCCAGGGCACATCATAAATTTAATGTTATCACATTGTCTAGCATTTGAGCCTCCTCAAATTTTCCCGCGTGACTATCTGGCGACTACTCCAGCGTTCGCCTCACCTTATGATTCCGCTGATATGAATTGTATTCGTGCTTTGAATGCATGTGCTAGTAACCCGCAAATCTCATTCGCTCATACCCTGGTAGCTGGTAATGCACTGCCATGGTAGGGCTCAAGGGTAATGAAAATCGCTCGATGTTAGGCAAGCAACGTGTTGGCTGTGGAAAGGTACGGAATCATTTAGGGTCGCTAAGATTATAAACGGCTATACTTCGTATTCCGTTTATTCGCTGTAGAATTACAGAAAGCTAAATGCTACCCTCGCATTCCCTAGGTACGAAAATGGTGATAAATATAAACAATGTCCACTCTTTGCACACTTCTCGAGGCTACCATATCTAGAAGCAATAGCTAGGTCTAAATGGTTAGTTGAAACCAGATTCATGTAATCAATCAGTCTCGTTAATTTCTCTACTCTCTTTATCCTCTTCGATCAATCAACTATATCTAAACGTCGTTCTTCCTGCCGCAATCCTTAACAAACACTTTTATTAAGTACCACTGCAAGGCTGCCGGGGAAGATCCACAAGCTCAACATAAGAAAAAGCAACCAGGGAGCTGGCAGGCTGCTGTATTACGGCCTCCTCCGAGATCTCACATACCCGATGATAACCAAAAAACAGGATAACCCCTGCAGCTAGTATCGTCAAAACTCGTATCATCGGGAACGAGAAGAAGTTGCACAGCCTCCAACACCACCCGGGATCCTTCTCGGGTGCCTCCATGTCAACTGCATTGAGAGTAAACGTCTCGAAACACCACCAGGGATCCTTCGGACATCCCCCGCGTTGTGTCTAGGGAGCAAAAGATTGGTAGTCTGGGGGCTCAATCGTATGATCATCGGTGTTGGCCGATTCTGGTGAAGTCGACACCACAAACTGATCCAGGCACTTGTACACCTCCAGTACAAAAGTTGACGACACACGCGAAAGTACCACTATACAAATATCTACAGCATCAACAAATTAACCTCATTTGTAATGGATTTGAAGAATAAAGGTGAATTTCTTCAAGATTACGATGTGATTCTCAAGTCCTTGCAAATTTCTTTAGTGTTGCTGGGCTGCTAAGGTTTGTTCTTGAGTCGTGGGCCTTATAACACTGTTTCTATAGCTGTACTCAATACCAAAGTTACGCATAGGGGCTCATGGGTAAAACGTGATGGCTTATGTGCTGTACCATAAATAACAACATACTCTGTCCCGATCGCGGGCTGACGTCCGCGAAGGATTCCCCCACAAGGCTAACAAGTGCGTTTCAAGGTTGCCTCAGATTTTTGGGGTTGCATTATATTTTTCCTGCATTGATGTGTTTATGTGGTGTGACCATTACCACTAACATTGCACTGCCTCGCGGGTCCACTTGCGGAGGGAGGTCCGCGAACAATTACTTCACGAGGTTGCCAAGTTCAAGTCAGAGAACGAGTTTCTCAATATATTTGGAGTTGCCTCATCCTCCTGTTCCTCATTATCATCAGCTTTTCAAGTATGGCCGAACCATTCAGCTTAGCAGCTGGTATCTTTTCAGCTTTACAGTTTCTCGACCGTTTGGTTATCTTATCGAAGACGTTGAGTTCGTCACTCTCCGAGGAGTCAAGTGAGATCAGAGCGATTTTACGAGAGCTTGAAACACTCCGATCTATCCTGCAGCTCTTCAGACAAGAGATAGAACACGAGCAGCAAACCGACGGCGCAGTTCGACGGCTCGAATATCTCCATCAACCAGTACAAGACTTCGAGCAATAACTGACAGAGCTTTCCCAATGTCTGCAAAGTCTGTCAGTCCGAAAGACCGGGAGAGTTAGGTGGGTGTTTTCACACCAGAAGCGGGTCGAGAAGCAGATGGAGAAAATCCAGCGCTTTAAGTTAATTTTCTCCTCGGCATTCACCGCAGACGACAGGTACAGTACACGATCCAGTGAAATGCTCGTTGATGTGTTGAGTCGACTAACATGAAGTCGGGACTAGATCTCGGAGTAGACACATTCAGGATATGTTGGAGGAACATCGTCAAGACTTTCTTGCTTATCAAGAAAATAGTACTGAGATGCTTTCCAAGATACTATACCACGTTCAATCTTCTAGCATTGATAACGCCAACGGAGCGGACAATTCAGTCTCGGCTGGAAGAAAGCGAAAAGGTGTCCATTCCGATACCGACCCTCAGGACCGATTGCGTCGTTCGGCGAGGCTGTCGGGGTCTCGCTTGATTGGAAATCCTGATCATCTAGATGAAAATTCTGCTTCCACGCCACGTGCTTGTTCTACATCAATCTTAGATCCTCGAAGTGATAAGCTAGAGGAGCTGGTTAGTGAGGTACCTTCGGTAGAGAGCGATACTGGTGCCGGGGTATCAGTCGCCATGGGTCAAGGGCGTATCCGCGAAACGTATGGTTCCTGTATCAAAATAAAACAAACCTAATCTTACTAACAAAAATTTCATCTAGTGACAAAGATCTTAAATACCTGGCATGGATGTGGAAGAAGTTAGAGCCTACAGAGAAACTCTTCGAAATACACGACAAAAGAATGTCAGTGTGGGATTCCAGTTGGGATTGGGCAAAAAACTTCATCAAAGAATTCAAAACAGCTTATGAAGATGCGTTGAAGGCAGCTGGTCACTTGCATTCACCGTCATCAGTGGTTGACCTTAGTGGGTCGTCGACGAAACTTCTTGATGCAGAAATTCACTCGGTAGATTCGAATAACGCAGAGGAACTCCCACGACTAATCACCCATTACGAAAAGAAAGGTGATTTCTTGATGGCACAAATTCTACAAGAACGCCTCCTATCTGCCGACAGTGAGAACAGCCGGGTAGACAGCGAATCCGTCCCGATTGTATGCAAGTTATTAGCCTTATATGGAACAGTCTCTGATGACATCGAACAAGTTGCACGACGCTTAGGCTTAAATACCACAATGATGACAAAAATTGCACCGCCTATACATCGAACGGTTGCGCAGAACAACAGACGTCTGATGACTATGTTCCTAAGGCATCGGATGTCAGAAGAAACCGATTTCGTCGGGCGAAGCGTGTATCATGCAGCCATGGAAAACCGCGCATCTTCATCTTTGGAGGTTCTGCTAACTTTGAAAGGCAGCAAGGGCCTGAATGGGAGGGATTTATTTGAACGGCAGCCCTTGTGCGTGGCCGCTGAGTTTGGGTTTGAGGACTGTTTACAACTTATTCACAACCCAGTCGCCCATATCGACTTGTCAGCGAACATGACCTGGTACAAGGATAGAAAGCCGGTCAAGGCAGGAAAGTGGAATCCCCTTCATATAGCGGCACAGCATGGACATCTAGGTATGGTGCTACGGCTGTTGGCCGCCGCTTCAGAGGCTGGATACGCTCCACTCGTGAGATTCTTGCTGAACAGTGGAGCCGACATCAATGCACCAGCAGCTTACGAAGATGGCTTGACTGCACTGCAAGCAGCAGCAATGCGAGGAGATATACAACTTGTCACGCTTCTCATCGACGCAGGTGCCAACGTAAATGCAAGTCCTGGAGAGAGTGGGGGTCGAACCGCACTCCAGGCTGCAGCCCAGAATGGATGTCTTCATGTTTGTGAACTGCTCCTGGCAAAAGGCGCTCACATCAACGCTAAACCGGCGGAATTCGACGGCCGCACTGCACTTCAAGCTGCCGCGCAGGGAGGGCATGAGAAGATTGTTCGTATGCTTCATCGGAAAGGCGCTTATATCAACGCACCAGCTAGTCCTGGAGGCTTGACAGCCGTACAGGCTGCTGCAAAAGGTGGAAGCATCGATGTTGTCAGATTTTTGATCCAGCACAACGCGGATATCGACACTGCCGCAGAACCCAATCGTGGACTAACAGCACTTCAGGCAGCTGCAGAAAATGGACATATAGAGATGATTCGTTTGCTAATAACCATGGGAGCACGGGTTCATCATCCTGCACCCGTTGGCAAGCCGACCTGGAAGTGTCCGGATAAAACCGCCATCCAATCAGCTGCGATTAGCGGGGAAATTGAAGTTGTTCACGAGCTTCTCAAAAAGGGAGCCGATGTCAACGCTCGTGCTCCTTGGGAGTGCGACATCGTCACTCCCCTCCAGGCCGCCGCTAGTCACGGACAACTGGAGTTAACTCAATTTTTGATCTCGCAAGGCGCGGACATCAATAGCCCGGCATCTGAAAACAGCGGATTTACGGCACTGCAAGCTGCAGCAGAAGGCGGACACCTGGCTGTCGTTAATTTCTTACTCGAAAAATGCGCAGACGTAAATGCTCCACCCTCGAAGTACCATGGTAAAACAGCACTCCAAGCCGCTGCTGCGAATGGACATGTGGAAATCGTACGGGCGCTGCTTAATGCAGGTGCTGATATTGATGGTACCGGGACTGTTGGGAGTGAATATGAACGTACATCGGTGATTGATTCTGCTATCGGGCGGGGGAACGTGGGCATTGTTAAATTGTTATTGGAGGCAAATGTTGGATTCCATAAGATATACATGAATGAAGCGCATCGGTTGGCGATAAATACCGGCCATGAGGTAATTGTGGAGATACTGGAATCTTATGGTGCTACTGAAGCTACGGCAGAGCATACGGAGTACACAGGCCGAGTGTAGGGCAATAGGTTTTCGGGGAGATGTGGCCTATAGCTAGCGGTTTGGTTTCTTTTTACCATGTGGCAGTCCGCCGTTCATTTAGCCCTCTTTTGTGTTTTGTTCGCTTAATATTTATTCATCCCTTCAGCAAGTTAGCTTTTTGTTACTATGGGGTTTCGTTTCGTCCAATGCGTGAAAACACCCGATATAAACTAGACCATGTGAGCACAGTTTTATTGATATTTCCAGCCACATAAACACCAACAGCAAGTCTGAAAAGACAAGAGAATTGAAATCTTGGGAAACGTAGAAGTGGGATAGCTATCTTAAGAATTATGCTTCGATTTTGTACCTCTGTTGGTGTTCAAAGCAGGCTGGCCGTCGGGCTTTGGACAAAGCCTAGGCTGGCCTGCTGTTACTGTGGATGCTTGAAAGACTTGTTGATTTACTGATCTCTGGAGGCCAGAAGGCCCGTATAAATACCGACCTGTCTCCCATATTTGCAGCCATATTCGTCTCCATATCTCTGATCAGTTTGGATATCCATTTGCACTGATATCAGCCGCTCTGCACTGATATGAGCTGCTCTCCTGAGGCATATCTTCTTATACCAATGGCATATCAAATGGACCTGAGCTGTGAGGCTCACAATGCGTACACATGCAACACTTCCACCTCATGGTGTGTTCCGTAGCAAGCGCAATCTCCATGAGCGCATACATACAAACAAAGTCCATGTGAATAGTCTTCCGGTGCCTCATTAAAACCCTCCTCCTAATCGGCTGCACTAGGTAGGGAAAGAGTGCAAACCATAGTCATCATGTACAAACAAAGGAAATCCTAGTCCATCATAATATGCCCAATGTCATAGCATTCCAGAACAGTGTTCTCAGCCGTCCCATCCGTCCGGGATCACGTAGGACGGAGACGGAACGACGAAGCGCCGTCCGTCCAAGGGCAGGACCGAGACGGCACCGTCCGACCGAGTCAGGACGGGGACGGACGGATAGGACGGCCAGGAACTAAGCATTCACCGTCCCCGGCCGTCAACTGTCGACATCCATGGATCTTTCTCAGTGTACATAATATTCGTATAAAACTCATTACAATTATCTTGACCTTGAAGCAACGTCCTTTACCATCGGTTCTATCTATACAATGTCTGATTCCGTTGACCAAGTCTTGCTGTATCCACGATTTCAGGCATTCAGATGCTTGTATGACATCATCTGCCAAGCGCTTCCGTAGGTCACTGATGAGCAACTTTCCACTGTGGAATATACGTTCTGGTTCATCAGACATGGCAGGAATACTCAATAACTGTACTATGCATGATACATCCATTTATAATGCTTACCACGCGCTCTCAGGACTAAATTGCTAATCATATAAGTATATTCTGTAACCGCCCAATAACGGCCGGGGAGGGTGGTGTTACGGGGGTGCTTAATCCCAATCATCAATACAACATTTATTGATATAAATACAGCAGCCTATCTTAGATACTCTTTCTTTCCTCATCTTATCCTAAGAGTCAACCTCTTCGCCTATTCCCAAGAGCTCGCAATTCAACTCTCTCCAATCAATCCCTTCCCTCTTCTGATCCGAGCATCACTCCTCTCAGTAATGTAACTAGTCGTTGGAATATTGTTCGAAAGATAATAACCAGGTAGATATGTCCCGATGGACTAGGTTGCTGATATCAACGCATTCCATGAAACTGTACAATACAAGCGAGATGAGGATTACACATTGCACTTCCAATAGACCAACAAGGTTGCCGAATTGTTTGATGCTCTTCGGCTGTGTGTATTTAGATTGTCTCCGTCTGCATCCAGACATATCAGGTTAAGTCACATACATCGATTAAAGATGGAATCTTGGTAAAGTAATAGGTAGAATTCTTAATAATATTTTAAGCCCAACTTCGGTGTTCTGATTGTTGACTGTGGATGGCTGCTTGAGCTTGTTCATCTCATTGCTGGAGCAATGCCATGTGGATATAGTCCTCTTCGAGGGTTCGTGTACCCATACTTCAATGCTATGACAATAATGCTGATGATAGCATTATCCGGATTGCGTCATACCATTTCCAGAAATGGCCAGTGATAACATAACACACTTCCCAGTAGGTTATCGTGTAACTGCAATATGCTTTCAAAGCATCATGGTGCTGATAAGAATCAGGCAATCCATTCCACGATATCATGTCAGACAAATATATCAGATGACACTTGAGGTTAGACATCGTGCTATTCATTTGCATCAGTAGTTGGAGTATCAGCCGATCCTAGTCGGCACAGCTTATCGCAAATGAATGTCTCAACCTAAAGGTCAGTTGTGTTGCGTCAGAGATTCAATCAGCGACCAACCAATTGTATGGCAATATCGGACTTGACTTGTCAGCTCGTATCCGAATCAAGTCTGATATAGGAATGCATGCTAACCCACACCAATGAGCAGGGTTGCTTCAGACTTCATATCATAAGCCAACGTCATAATTCCCTCAGTCACATCATGCTAATGCCGAGACGATTTTCATCGGGCTGGCCGTATAATGCTTATTCTGATCGCCGGTGGAGATATGCCAGAAGTCCCGTGTACATGCAGATTGATAATTGACTGCTGTGGCTTTGGGTTAGAGTAATCTCCCGTGCAATCAGACATGGACTGCTAGATTCAGGAATATTGAGTGTGGTTGAACACTATGTGCACGGCTGAAGCATGCTCCCCTTCTATGGTGACATACTTCCATCATCTTAATCGAATCCGCTAAGCAATCACACTTGCTTATTCAATCCACATGCGACTCCTGTGTATCCTCACTAAATGACATAGAACTGGTCGACTTGCAATGTTATGAATAGGTGTTATGCATATCAAGTGAATAGACCTAGAGTAACTCTATCATATGTATTTATTAGACTGTGGTAAGTACCATTATCGCTGTTTTGAGACCACCATGAACATCACACACGTCGCTAGAACTGGTAACGGCAATGGCGCTGCATCACAACACTGTGAAAAGCACCAGATAACACTCAATGCACGAAAGAAATAATTCCAATCATAATACAATACAATCCAAACCAATTTCAACATTACTACATATATCACTTTACACTGCTTAAAATCACAAGCTTTGGTGCCACTCATCTAAGAGAATGTCAGTACGTTCGGACCATCACAGTGAATGATCATCTTGGCCGCTTTTCGTTATGGGTGCTCTCACTGCCCAGCGCCGCATTCTAACCACCAGCAGTACTATCCCACGTGGGCATACTTGCAGTTGCATCTGTCCTCTTGAGCCAGCATGGGTACCACATGGGTTCTCCTACACTCCTCCAACTCATGGGCATTGCTATTGAATCGGCTTCCCATTAACCAACCTCATTGCTCATGCGAGGCCTCACTCTGGGTTGCATCGTAGTGGAGGATAAGCGACGTCCCCGTCTACATCTGGACACTGTCGCACAGTGCGACCATAACTCATCAAATGGAAAGCACAAACCACAGAGTTCATCTTTAGGTATGAATGCGGACCGCAAATCCTTATAGCACTACCAAAGGGTGGCCTGTTACATATCTGTCACATCGTTTTACTACATGGAGAATTTTCTTGGCTGCTTGTAAGAGTGCACATTGAGACTATGTTCCTCTCTTGCCAGGAGCTATACCCCGGGCTTCTGTCCTGCTTGAATTCCTCTCTCTTTTTAATACTGACTATCTGGTTCAATTGTTGGATCCTTAGCATAATGATATTTCACCAAATCAAATGAACATTCTAACATATTTTCATACGTTTCCAATGTATTGTCAAGGAGCGAGAATCCTTCGCTCGTGACTATATACACATGTTTCTTTGGGGCATTGACTGAAGGACTGCTCGCGATGATCGATTCCACTTTCCATTCTGTGCCTTCTGCTTCAATTTCGATCACTTGCTTCTTTGCATTGTTTCCTTAATGTCATTCAAATATTGCATTATTGAAAGTTGGATGTATCCTCCATCACTCTGGCAATGTCAGTGTTCTATATCCTCTGTTCTTTCCAGAGGATAGCACTATGAATGGACCGTTCATCTGATCATTCAACTGCTTGCAACGATGCTTCATGTGAATGTTCTTTCCATTTTACATGACCAATTCTCTCTTGGTAATTTGTTCCATATCTTTTCGTTTCTTTTCATGTTATTCCCTCATGAACTCAATGGACTGTTCCAATTATTTCGACAACTTCTGAGGGACATGTATCATATTGGGTCCATATCACTCTGAAGCAGGATTCCGGAACAGAGTCTCTGTTGGCCAATTGGGATAAGGTTAACACACTTATTCAGCATAAACAGTACAAATTGTGGGGCCCAAATGTTTCGCATTGTTGTATGCCTGTTCAGCCATTGGTAAAATTGACCCCCAGTTATTTTGTTCATAGACTGGTATGTACGGATTTTCATTCGCAGTTGGAGGGCCAGATGCATTCCATCTTTCCCTCCAACTGTGATTGAAAATTTGTACATACACTTTTCATGATTCCTAAATCATTCCAAAAATCGCTAACACAATGCACTGTAAATGTTCAGTCTCCATCTGACACTTTATCCTCAGGAAATCTGTGATAGTTCCACACATTCTCCAGAAATTGGTGCGGTATGATAGGGGGATGATTTTGCTTTATTGGAACAAAATGCACCATTGTTGCAAAGTTGTCTAGCACATCAGGTATCATTGTCTCTGGTTCTGACTCAAGCAGATCGGAAGTACATTCTGTACTGACATGTGTCCATGCCTTGCACTCCATTTCCAGTGGATATAACAGGCTGTGCTTACCATGTCAATGGCACTTTGTTCACTGACAATTATCTCATTCTTTACATTACTACCATGTTTCTGACTCGATATTTGGCTAATCAAAATTCGTCAAAACTGACTCCATTGTTCGTTCTCTGCGAAAATGTCCTGCAATGTTTTTGTTATGTTCTGATCCCATTATCCAAGTCCAAACTTCTTTTGGAAAGTATACTGGATTTTTCCATTGCAAGATATTAGTTGTCAATGGATAATTTTCCAGGATGATGTCACATCCTGTAGCTGATTGTTCATCAGCAAAATGTAATTCGGTCCGGAAGCCAGACGCAAACCACCCTGACACTCTGGTAGCCCTCGCCAGTGCTTCTAAGTACTTCCAGATGCTCCAAGCCCCCCCTGGAGCTTTTCAAAGTGCTCTCAGACTCTGCAAGAGCATTCTCATGTGCTCCTGAAAGCACCTGCAGTGATGGAGGTGCATTCAGGATGCTACGAGATTTGACTATTACGATAGTCAAATTTTGGAGCTTCTCAGACCTCTCCACAAGCTCTGTGGGAGACTTGGTGCCATATCATCACACCAGTGGATTTTAGGGTTCCATCACCATAAGGCATTTCATGGATCATATTGGTCTTTGTTACAGTCAGAAGATTCGCTACATCATAATATGTCAAGTATTATCAAAGTCGCTCTGAACATATACATACGGAGATACAGGGATAACGAAGATTGACTCAGCGACTGGGAGTATATTTTTGGGAGACCCCGTGGTTGATAGACATCTCATTATACGAAATACACACTCTATCTTTCCCAGCTCTTGGTCTCACGCACTCTTGCCAAGCATTCACAGATCCACGCAATTTGTGTGGTTCATCATGGCCGGATATCCCTTCATATCCTCTCACCCTCTTCCTACGCTCCTCAAGCTAGAACCTCTCTTTCGCATGAATTCCCTTCGGATACCATGCAAGGTGTGGGGGTGTGTTGATGATGGGCTGTCTGCCTAGTGGCTCAACCGTTTCACCACACCGTGATCGAGCGAGTTCGGATATGCACTTGGAGGCCGTGATGGTGCGAACTTACAGGCCGTAATCGCACGAGTTGAGAGATACACTTTGAGGCTGTGATCAAACGTGTTCGGAGATTGACTTGGAAGCCATAACCAAGCGAGTTTGGAGATGCACGTGGAGGTCTTAATCGAGCGAGTTTGGAGATGCACCTGGGGGCCATGATCGAGCCGGTGTAGAGATGTACTTGGAGGCCGTGCACAAGCGAGTTCGGAGATGCAGTTGGAGGCCGTGATCAACCGAGTTCAGAGATGCACTTGGAGGCCGTGATGGTGTGAACTTGGAGGCCGTAATCACGTGAGTTTAGAGATACAGTTGGAGGCTGTAATCGAGCGAGTTTGGAGATGAACTTGGAGACCGAGATGGTGGCAACTTGGAGGCCGTAATCGTGCGAGCATAGATATACACTTCGGGGCTGTGATCGAAGAAGTTTGGAAATGCACTTGGAGACCATGATCGAGCGAGATTGGAGGAGTACCAGGAGGCCGTCAATCTGGAGGCGGAAATTCAGGAGGGAGGCACGACGGGAGCTGAGACTCTATTTATTAGCTACCTTGTAATTGTGCGAATGTAAAGTATTGAGTACAACATGGTCTGCCGAGAGATGAGCGACTGGCTGGGAGCGGGAGACAGTCAATTTTGGGATGATGTAGTACGCGGTGTATGCAGTACTCAGTGTATGTTGTACTCGGTGTATGATCATGGCATGGAGAGATAGAGAAGGATGACTTAACTTCGTGTTCTTAGGTGAGGGTAGAATTGAGGACAAGAAAGAGAGAGATGAGTGGGTATGGGGGAAATCATCATGAGAAACTGGGACTTAAGAGAATTCCGTGTGCGAGTCAAATTTGCCATCCTCGATATGGCAGGTACGAGTCCAGATCCGGAGTGTAATTACACCGATATGATGTATTCCCAACCCAATCAGGCAAGTCGTACCCCTGATTTTTCATATCCGCTCGTAATCACATCTTTCTCATCCTCATCCCCCATTTCTCCCTTTCTCGACCACAACTCTACTACCATCGCAGATCACACAGTTCAGTCATCCCTCTCTATCTCTCCATATCATGATCATGAGTTGACACTGAGTACCGCATACACCGAGTACAGCATACACTGAGTACAGCATACACCGAATACAGCATCCACCCAAGATTGTTTGTCTTCCCATCATTCTCATGATTACAAGTTGTCCCCTGAATGTATCTTCAGCTTCCGGCGTGCCTCCCTACACGATCGACCGCCTTCAGGCAGCTCTCCATGAGAGCTTAAAGGTAAATTCACCTTGTCACATTCCCACGGTTGCGAGTTAACTAACTGATGAAAAGAGTCTCAGCACCCGGCGCGCCGTCCATCGACTGCCTCCCAGTACTCGTCCAAACTCGTTCGATTACGGCCTGCAAGTGCCTCTCCAAAGTCGCTCGATTACGGTCTCCAAACTCGCTCGATCACGGCCTCCAAGTGTATCTCCAAACTCGCTCGATTACAGCATCCAAGTGCCTCTACACACTCGCTCGATCACTGCCTCCAAGTGCATCTCCAAACTCGCTCGATCACGGCCTCCAAGTGCATCTCCAATCTCGCTCGATCGCAGCCTTTGAGTGTATCTCTAAACTCGCCCGATTACGGCCACCAAGTGCATCTCCAAAGTCGCTCGGTCACGGCCTCCAATTGCATCTCCAAACTCGCTCGATCACGGCCTCCAAAGTGAATCTCCATAATCACTCGATCACGGCCCCGGAGTGTATCCCTGTGTTCACTCGATCGTCATTGTCAGGCGCACCTCGAATTGCTCTCAAGCACCGCCTGCAGCCAGTCCAGATATACCGTGTGTAGATGGGTAGCTATATAGATACCTAGATACATAGATGGGAATACAAACTGAATACATGAGTTTTAAAAATCGTTGAACGATAAGCAGTAGCTATCATTTCCAGGCGCACCAGCAGCGTTCCCAAAGAAGATGTTGTTTTTCCCAGACTGCTCTACTGTGATTCGAGGTACTCCCAGACTTATGATTTATCGCTGGCGCTCCCAGGTGTATCCCCGGCGCTCCGAGGTGCTCCCAGGCTTGTCGCCGGCGCTCCCAGTTACTCTGAAGGCCGGCAGGAATGCCCTCCTATGGTCTGATACTCTCCTGAAATTGATGCATCTAAGTTTCCACTCCACATCCTCTCAGACACTCCTGGAGGCTTCCAGTGACTAAAATGCATTTTGCCGATGTGGGCCGACAGGATCACCGTCAGACATACAACCGGATATTCGCCATTCCGCCATATGTTCGGGCAAGATGCAGTACTTCCAATAGCGCTGGAGAACTTAACGTGCAATATCGACAACTGGAGCCAAGGAATCGACGATACTGCATCTCTGATACCGGCTGGAGCAAGACAGCTGGAACGCCAGCGAAAAATGTCCATGCTGCCATACAAAACATAAAAGAGAGAAGAGTTGCCAAAGAATCAGACTTCAACCAAGCAACTAAGCTTCGAGTTGAAGATCTCCAAATTGGCGACCTGGCTCTCATACACTAAACTAAGATGGAGAAGTCGCACGGCGCCAAACCGGATGCTAGGTGGTGAGGACCCTACCGGGTGACAGAAATAGCCGAGAACCTGTGCACATACCGACCGCCAGAATTAGAGGAAGCAGAGCTCCCGGCTGTTGACTAGGGATTTGGCCCGGTGGCTTCCCTAGTGTTCGGTGCTGGCGGGCTCGGGCATGTGGCCGGTGGCTTGCGGCCCCCATTGGCCTCGCCTGCCCCCACCAGCCTCGCCTGCCCCCA
>Ga0307512_10001242_pt1 | contig 36805 bp, 42 predicted proteins | sample 14_EM_MG_FD_200267 | JGI IMG/M metagenome (GOLD analysis project Ga0307512, IMG submission 200267) | Populus trichocarpa ectomycorrhiza microbial communities from riparian zone in the Pacific Northwest, United States - 14_EM | ecosystem: Host-associated > Plants > Roots > Unclassified | place...
GTCCAGTCACGGAGGTGGGGTGCAGGGGTACACTCCGCGAATGAACCAGTCCAGTCACTGAGGGTGGGACTCCGTGAATGGACCGGTCTCTCCGCGGAGGGACATCCTCCGTGACTGGACTAGAACAGACAATGCAATCACTGATCGAGATTTCCACACGCAAATATTCACATCATTGCCATCACAGTACGTGATGATATTAATGGTCCTAAAGCATAGAAGACCTTTGCCCACACCCGAAGAAGCCATGCATAAGCTCCGAGAAGAAGAAACTACCACCGGCCTTACCAAGGATCTTGGAGAGGCATCTATGGGGGCCACCCTACATTCCCAACGTGGCAGCTACCGTGGCCAAGGGTGCTGTGGACGCAGTTGGCATGGTGGACGTGGTGGAAGCGGTGGAAGCAGAGATACTCACAAGAGTAAGTACACCTATTGCAAAATTGACAGCCATACTACAGATGTATGCAGAAAGCGGAAATGCACTCAGGAGGGAGGAAGCAGTAGAGGAAACGACAAGCGCATATGCTACCAGTCCAGGCTCCCAGGTCACGTCAAAGTCGATTGCGTCTCCTACAAATGTATAAAAGAATGGTGGAGAGTGATGAAAGCCACTGCTACAGCTGCTCTCGCTACGACTCGAGATTGCGATCCCTTCTGACTAACTGCTTGTGCTCTTGCCGCCGCCGTCGATGCAGCCGACACCGCTCCAAAGTCGGTCATTGACTCTGGAGCGTCACACCACATTTGCAATGACCGCAGCACCTTCTCATTATTCAACAAGCTCTCACTTCCTATAGCAATCGAAATCAGAGACAAAACTTCAGTCACCACCACGCATTATGGTTTCGTCGACATACAGGGCTATCAAATTGAAACCCTCCATACTCCTACTTTTCAACTTTTCCTTTTGTCAATCAACCAAATGGATGTGGGTGGGCATACTACTATATTTCAGAACGGAAAATGCTCCATAACTTCGCCATCTTCCTGCACCCTCGCCGGAAAACTAATCAATGGCATATATATCATAGTCCCCGCAACCTCACTCGTATCATCGACTACCAAGAATGGGAGAAACAGAACAAGAGACAGCTCACTTCCAAGAGCTATAATTGCACAACCCACAATCAAGCATAAAATCGAACCTACAATCAAGTCTGCAAAACCACCTATTGCAGCCAAAACTCAGTCCACTCGAAATTCTCTTACAATCTCAGAGTCAAGACTATGGCACCGACGACTAGCCCATATGAATCCTACCACCATGAACTCTCTGATTGACGGATATACACACGATGACTCTATGTGCACAGTCTGCATCCAGGCCAAGCACAAGTAAAGGCTCATTGGAGTGCCAGTCAAGCGCACTACAAAGCCCTTTGAACTTGTACATTCGGATGTGTGCGGTCCCTTCTCTACACCGACCCTTGGAGACAATCGATACTATATACTATTAATTGACGACTACACGAGGTACACATCCGTATGGCTACTCCCAAATACGAAAGCCGTGACCTGCATCTCCACCTACCAGTCATTTCAGGCCCGAGTAGACTCAATGAGATACAAGATCAAGCGATTCTTGCGAGATAATGGATGGGGAGAATATGAGAATAAGACCTTCCGATATGTCCTCATGGCTCGTGGTACTACATCCGAGCCATGCCCTCCATATGCTCATCAAATGAATGGTCTTGCAGAACGAATGATCCGTACAATCACTGAAAAGGCTCGGGCGATAATGATCAACTCCCAGGCTCCCATTCAGTTCTGGGGAGAAACAGTTAATACCGCAGTCTATCTCCATCAGAGATCACTGAATGAAGGCCTGAAAAGAAAAAATGACCACGATGACTATCAAGCACCGTACAAAACACAATACAAAATACTGCATGGATTTGGCTAACCAACGCACGATGCTGACGGCAACGAAACATCATATCAAGCCGCTCTTCACAACCTACGTCAATTCGGATGCTACACTGGTAGACTCATGCCCAAAGATTCACGCCGCCGGGGCAAATTTGGCCCAAGGTCAAAACCCTGATTGATGGTAGGCTACACACACGATTCAAAGACATTGTGGAGGATATGGAATCCCGAATTCCAGAAGGTGAAAGCCCATTCGGATGTGGTCATTGACGAAGAATGTAAATCCACACATGTCATATCAGCATGGAAGTAATGAAATCGACATGTTTGAATTACCAGAAGATGACGAATATGTCGATGAAAAAGATACCGGAAATTAGCCTCTCCGGGATAGTCAACCGATGCAGATAGGTAAGAGATTCACATCTCACATGGATGAAGGTCCTCATGAGGAAGCAGAAAACATCGCCCACAGCTGGTGCCTCCGCCGAGAGGATCAGACTGCCCAGCACTGGGCAGCAGCAATCAAGAAAACAAACCAAGTACCGCCAGCATCTCCAGCTCCAGCTCCACTGATAGGGAGTCGTGTCAGAAGAAGCCAAGGTAAAGCCTCTGCAGAAGCGTTAACGGCATCGGCAGCCATTGGAGATCCATTCACCTATGCGGAAGCTATGGAAAGCCCTCAACGAGATCACTGGAAAAGAGCCATGGACTAAGAAAGCACATTGATTCTGCTCAATAACACCTTCTCCTCCCTCAACTCCCGGGAAGCACGGCAACTGCAAGTTAAGCCAATTGGCTTTAAATGTGTTTATAAAACTAAACACATTCCTGATGGGTCCACATGGTACAAAGCATGGCCAGTCATAAAGGGATACAAGCAAACAGATTTCGGTGAGATTTATGCCCTTGTTGGGAAGCTAACTACGTTTCTGTATCTCATCTCTCTCATCAGGAGATATGGGTGGAATATGGACCACTTAGATGTAGTTACCGCTTTCCTAAACCCTGAAATCGATGATAACGACATCTATATGTCTTTGCCAGAAGGCTGGCCAGAGGGCCTCAACGCACCAAAGATCATTGTCAGACTCAGGAAAGCTCTGTATGACCTTAAACAAGCTCCACAACTGTGGCGTGACGATATCAATGCCTTTCTACTCTCTGTTGGGTTCACACAGTCGTCAGCCGATCCCAATCTCTATCTCCGCAGCGACGGTATTCTGATACTTCTGTATGTCGACGATATGTCGATGTCATATGCGGAGGCTCCCAAGAAAGCTGCGATCGAGGTCAAGGTGACACTCTCAGAAAATTATCCAATCAGGAACCTCAGCCCAGCACTCCAATGCCTCAGCATCGCGATCTACCACGATGAAATTGGTACCGGAATCAGTCTCGGTCAGAAAGCCTATAGTACCACCATCCTCAGACAATTCGGCATGGAGCATAGTCACGGTGTCTCAACGCCCACCGATCCCAAGGTAAAGTTGGACTTGGCCAAGGATCGGGGGGAGAAGGAACTGGAACAGGAAGATATCACAGACAATCAAGCTGGCGTGGAATCACTAATGTATGCGGCACTTGCAACTCGGCCAGATATTTCGTATGCGGTCGCTGCTCTTTCTCGTTACAATTCACAGCTATTTACCAGTCATATGACCGCTGCCAGGAGAGTTCTTCAGTATCTCAAATCGACAGCTGATTTTCGACTACACTTCACTGGCAATGGCATCGACATTGGCAATAGTCTCATAGGGTACTCCGATTCTGATTAAGCCAATGACAGCACGGACCGCAAATCCCAGGGAGGCCATGTGTTTCTCGCAAACAATGGAGCAGTCTCATGGCAGTCTCGGAAGCAAGGGCTAATCGCCATGTCAACTTTCGAGACCAAATTCATCGCCTGTTCGGAGGCCTTCAGAGAACCGAAATCGTTAGTTCAGTTGCAAATGGATATTCACGGTTCTCAGAGAGACTCACCACTGCTGCAAATCAACTGCGACAATCAGGGTGCTCTCACTCTAATAACCACAGGAATCTTCAAAGCTCGAACTAAACACATCAATGTTTGCTATCACAACAGTCAAGATCTGCACAAACACCGAATAGTCTTCTACTCCTACGTACACACGGACGCAAATGTGGCAGATATACTCACAACAGCACTTACAAAAGATAAGCATACGAAGTTCTCAAAAGCAATGGGTTTGTTCTAATTGGAGGTCAATTTAAGGTTAAGGTTAAGGTTGTTTCACTTGTCTTTTGGAATATAGATTTCTTTGTTTATATGGATGGCCATCCTCAGGCTACGGTAGTACTCTTTCCCTGCTCAGTTCTCAAGCAGGGTTTTATGTAGGCTACTATGAGAATCACAAGTTGCGTATCATGTTTGTTTGTTTGTTTCTTGCTCCACAGAGCGTAGCAAGAGTGGGGAGTGTTGCATAAATAGATCTCATACGGGCTGACTGGGCTGGTTGTCATATGGGCTGACGAGGCTGACTCTCATACGGGCTGACGGGGCTGGCTCTGATACGGGCTGATGGAGATTGATCTGACATGGGCTGATGGAGCTCTGCCGTCTCTACATTTAGATCAGTACGTACGTGCTCGTACCATATATATATGGCCTTGTGGCTCTCTTAGATAGAATCAAGCTTCTAGTAATCACAGTATTTCAACAACGGGTATTTCCAATCATGTACTTCTATAGACTTCCACAGACCTCCAGGCTCTCATGTATATAAGACAGAGATTCTCCCTTAGATAGTTTGATTGGCTTCTTCCGCTTTACATTCGCAACATTGGTGTTACGATATGGAAGTTGGGGAGAACCGTGTGCGTGTATTCTATGGTATAGAGAAAAGAGAAGGAGAAAGACTGGAGATATATACAGTAGGCATCAGCCCCTGCAGCAGCACCATGTATCAGACCTGTAACATGTCTCCGGCACATGTACACCAGTAACAATTGGTGTTGGATGTGTACTTGGATCGTGAGTCTCAGCACCGTCTGATGTCTTGTATGAGAATGAAGACTTGTATGAAGATGGTGGCTGTATGAGGATATGCATCAGGACCAGGGTGATGCGTCTCAGGTCAATGGAGCATACACGTACGCATATGGGAGATTATAGATATACGGGCCTTAGAGAAGTCAATCAACAAGTCAAAGAAGCATCCAAAGTAACAATTGGTGTTACGAATGTAAAGCGGATGAAGTCTATTCTACTATCTAAGGAGAAGCTCTGTCTTTATATACATGAGAGCCTGGAACTCCATGGAAGTCTATGGAAGCTCACGATTGCAAATACCAGTGGCGGTGGCGAGTGATAACTCGTGGATGAGTCTACGACTATGAGTCCGTAGCCTGTGAGTCAATTCGGTGATCTCAGTGTAGCGGCGACTTCCTCTCAGGTCATATAGTAATAATTGGTGTTGCATGAACCTGACCGAGCTGAGCTTCAGCTGAGCTGATGTCAAGGCACACAGCCGGTAGGGCATATGGCACCCAACTACCTTGTATATATCTCGAGTCTTTCTCCTGCTCTCCAGTCTCTGTACCTAAGTCTATTCACACTGTTCTCCCCTTCCATATTTCAACAATTGGGTCAATATGTGGATCGAGTGATAGTATATGTAGAAGAGTAGGTATGGTTTTCGCTAGAGATCTAAGTCTCGTCGCGTGATGTTTATATAAAGTTGCAGCTATTCGGGCCCTGGAAATCTCACGTGTCGACCGTTGCCAACTCTAGTGACTAAACAAAGCGTCCGCTGTTACATTGCGTTCTACTCGAGGATTACTCAGACTAATATTGCTATCTCAGTCTCTAAAGCTAACGTTTCCACCGGTCAGGGGGTGGACCAGTGCGAACTAGGACCGCTCAGACTGGATGAAGCGTTGTATAGAACTTTATCTTAACAGGTTCATACTTTGAAGTTGCGGGAGTTGAAGTTGCCTTCGGCCTTCATCCCGGCAAAGATCCGAACAGTGCGGAAGTTGACATATTAAGTTTATTGTTACGACAGTCTGACTCAACGGCAGGCGCTTATGTAACTTTGCCTGTTTTCTACTAAGCTTTCATTAGATGAGTTCCAGCTTACCGCTGTCCATTATTACTATGATTCTGTTGGGCTGCTTCCAGCTACAGCATAGATGGCAGAGAATCAGTAGAACTTCACTAATAGGCACTCTTAGCTATTAAGGATTCTAAGTTTTAAGCTTGTTATTGAGCGCACATGTTCGCTTAGCGCAGCCTACTGCAGACCCGTGCATGCACCTGAATCTAGATATGTATGAGGTTCTACCACGTTCTGGAAATATTACATGGTGCAACTTACTAATCCGTTGAATGTTCATACTTACAAAGCGGCACAAACGAGTAATGTATAAAGAAGACAGTGTATATTCCAAGGACTCTATCGATCCATTAGTAAAATGTCAGCAACTTGTAGGGCTCCCAAAAGTCCACCCCAGGCGGACTATGAATTTTAGGGCTGGGATTTCTCGGACTGGGATGACTGGGCTTGCATATATGCCGAATGATGGGTCTATGCTGCGAGCGATGGCTTGGTGATTGTTTTTTTTTGTTTTAATCATTCTGCATTCACTCTAACTAGAGTATGGCAGTACCTGCATTCCGCTCCCCTTCTGGATGGCGGGCTAGGTACGGAGTTCCCCTCCTGCTACCCTTCTCCTTGGCTTGGTGAATTGGCGACAGCCGGTCCGTCGAGTGATAGAGCTTATTAAGTTGTCTTAGAGGTCAGTGATGATGTACAATACAGTGGCTGCTTACTGTCTAGATGCATTTATCCTTGCTTAATAGGGCCGTTTTGGGAGGGAAACTCGTAGCAATACAACGGCAATTTCTGCTAGGGCCCAACACATCCCCGATCTAGGCCCTAGGTGTGTCTACTTATGCGCCATAGACTAGCTTTCTGGGCCTGAGAGGACTGGCGGGCGCCCGGATTGTTGGGAACCCTGACCACTAGTATGTGGTAAACCTCAGCTATTACCCTGTTCGAGCCATGGTTCATAACACATATCATCACGAATACTTAATTGACATGATATAGGATGTAGTACTTAGTTTCGGTAGTTGGGAGGCTATTATAATTAGACTAAGTAGAGCTTCGGGGCTGTTTTAGTTTGTGGAAGGTAGTGTGTGGTAAACGCTCGTGTAAATGAAGGACACTCATTCAGGGCGAAGGCAATTGTTGAGGGAGGAGAAATAGCTCTCCTATTGTTGATAGTATGGAGGTTATGCATGGAATCACTATGGCGAAGCACATGCCGTCGCAGGATCATAATCCCTACTATCGCTATCACTGATTAAGTGAAGAATGAATATTTGTAGCCTCGCCCGACTATTTGCACTTGCACATGCTTCATTTACGGGAAATTCATGAGATTTGAACTTCGGATTTCACTGGCGCTGGATCTAAGATATTGCACTCCCTGAGCACTGCTCTGCAGGTCATCCGCTCGCCACTCACCACCCTGCCACACTGTACACACTCCTTATACCCCATTTATTACCAACTCTACTAATTTGTTCCTTTATTTTATCCGTTTTGGAAATATAATTTTTTGGTGTGGTGTGTTGGCATTTAGACACCTACATAAGTGTGTTGCCGCCACATCCGACTTCATGCGCGCCAAGAACCGCTAGCAATTGCCGACATCAAGGCGGTTGAAATTCAAAAATGCGTGGCGTAGATATCAGTTACTGCAGCATTGATTTAGCAGCTTCTTCTTATCACTTGTGTAACATTAGGATTCCGGGTGCTAAATACTAATCAGGCTGGAGACCGCAATCATATTTAATACCAACCTTATTGACAGAAAAATGTGATGTACAACAAAAAGAATTGCACTCTGGCCACCCACCCTTCGCCAGTTCCTTCCAATTTAATACCTGGGCTGCAGTTTCAAATGCCGGGTTCCAGCTTTATAGCCAACTCAATGACACCCACCTTTCTGGTCGTCCGCCGTGGTCAACTCCTCTATAACCGCGACGCCAGAGATTAGAGATTGTGACTAACTTCAACTAACTCCATTGATATACTTCGACTCTCTGCGGCAATGTCGGGTTTCGAAACCGCCGGTTTGGTGCTTGGCACCGTGCACACGGCCCGTTTTGCACTGGAAATTGCTAGTAAAGCGCTACCCCGTGAGATATCTGCGGACACGCCGCGGGGGAATCAGAAATTTGGGCTCAATATCATCTATTCACCTGATGCGGGAACCCCTGTAGAACTGGAGTGAGAGCTACCCTCATAATAAATCTCAGGAAAAGCTAAATTTCTGCAGAATAATAGCTGTGCATGGCCGCAATGGACATAGTATTAAAAGCTGGGTTGATAGTGGTACCGGGTTTTCCTGGCTGGAGGAGGTGCAGCAACGTTTTCCAAATGCTCGAATCATGTCATACGGCTATGAAGCCCAGATCTTCAACGAAGCGTATTCACAACCGGGTTCTTCATCTCAACATCGGGATTCTCATTCCGGAACATTGGAGCAGATTGCAACGGATTTCATTCAGGAACTTGGCACTAAATTTGATGAATGCAGTACTGTCAGTGTTGGTCCTTGTTGCTCTAAAGCAATATCGAAACTAATGCCAAAATGTTTACTGATGCCTCGTGGTATAGGCCCCACCGATTGCTTTTGTTGGACATGATATGGGCGGACTTCTGGTGAAGATGGTGTGTTCAAGTCCAATTCAGCGAAGTGAATGGGATTGACCTCAGAGCATATATTAGACCTTAGTCCTATCGCACAGAGATCCCAAAACGATGTATCTCTCGAGAAGATGCTGTGGAATCATTTTTTTCGGTCTGGATTGGCGTCTATTGATAGCACAACATTAAGTTGATTTGGCGACTAGGAACTCCACACCGCGGTATACAATACCGTGCAATGCTTGTGTGGAACAAATTACGGTGTGACGACATGTTACCACAGCAGGATGAATTAGATGTCAATGGATCGGGGCACTATTACCGTGACTGCGAGTTTCGTGACATCGCCTTGCACATGGGCTACAAAATCATTAGCTTCTACGAGACATCTGCAAGCTGGCAAGGGCAATTAGTATTGACATCTGTACTCTTTTACTTAGGGTCAAGAGCTAAAAGTAGTTTAGGTCGTGGACAAGAATAGCGCAACATTGGCTATTTTGGGGGAAGAGATGATTACACTACAATCAACCCATGCTAATATGTGCAAATTTCAAGGCAGTGACGATGCTGGGTTTTTGAACCTTCTGCAAGCATTGAATCAACTTTTAAACCATAAGCCGTTAAGGGAAAGAGGAGTCTGTATTGCACTGGAAAAGCTGCAGTCTGATATCCGGGGATCCTTCCTGGCAGAAGTCAACGAGTTCTACAGTGAAGTATGGCACGATGGAATCACCAAAAAGGATAACCTGTCAGTCAGGCCATCAGTCTCCTTTACTCTTACAATTGATGAGCTGTGTAAAACGGGTCCACGGAGAGTCACCGTAGCTGAGAAAGTAGCGGAACGTTCACTCAAATATCGCTGGATTCACATACCAGCAAATAATATGTCGTGGGTTGCTGTATGTATTCAATTCCTTCCTTCCCTTCATTCATTTCGACCCCTCGTGCTTTCGTCTTTGCACGCATCTGACTAACAGCCTCCAGCCATGTGTTTGCGCTACCTTCGAAGGATCCGAACCGACTGTTGCGCTCCCGATTCTGGATCCTAGGCATTGGCTATCCAAGCAGCAGAAGGCACGTCATAATGCCCCACACGGTCGTTTCATGGAGCCTTCGTGCATTGCGGTTCAAGATTGCGGTTAGTTACAAGGACGCCATACTATGTAGCTTCTACCCTAATCAACACAATTCTTAGATTACGAACGAAATGGCAAACCAGTGCGTTCGCCGAAGCAGTTAGCAATATTTGTAAGGCAATGGGATCCCTACGTTAATGGAGACGGATTTTTATGTTGCATCTACAGTTTCCATATATCCATTGGGACACGTATAAGTCCTTCAGTGAACGCGCGGCGGTATATAAGACTCTAACAACCGGATCGAGCGAATCTCAGCCGCACGAGCAACGAAGTCCCCGCCTACAGGAACTAAATCTCGCCAAAGCATATCTCTCATCTACGGGTGAACTATCATTGCACACACGGCGAACACTACATCAGTTTTTCTACAGTCACCTCCTAGACACGACTACCAGAGACAATGGTCAAACAATAATCAAGCCAACTGCAATCGATCAGGGTGGGGCTAAAATGATCATGGTAGATCAACTCTGGCTCTGGGTAATTGGGAATGGTTTGCATCTTGTTGAGATTTTATCCATATAAAATATATACTAACATGCTGCGACAGACTCAGTTATCACATTCTTCCCAGCTAAGGAGAAAGAAGATACACAACCGATCTGGAAGGAAGCAGATCTTAAGCAAAACATCTTAGATGAGGCTTGTAGCAACTCAACTGCAGGTAGCAGTGATACTTTCGAGCTGGCTACGCGGATTGTCGAACAGGCAGCCACTGCCGTTCTAGGCAAAACCACCAATTGTGCTCTGAAATTCTTCGAGTGTTACCGCGAGGCAATTGGGAAAGCAGTTTGTCTCCACCCTTTTATGGACGTTTTAACCAGGGTCTACTTAACTGAATGACTTCGATTAATCTATAGGCAGACGATCAAACTCGATTCTTTCAACGATTTCAGCTTTCGCTCACAAACGACCAAGGGAGAGAATTTGTTCCGGAAAGGTCACATCACCAGGATATTCACGACAAGCACGAAGAACTGAATCTGGCATTAAAACTCATCAATATAATGGACGAGCTGAACTGTTTAGCCCACGTCCTGGATATACAGCGAGAAGTGCTCACAGTCATAGGAAGAAATTTCCAACAAATATCGAACTGCGCATCGTGGAAAAAAAGTATAACAAAAAAAATATTGGACAGAGTTGATAAAGCGCTGTTGGGATACAAGGCTCAAGTTAAGCGAATGAGAACAGATGCGCAACATACTCACCAGGCGGTAATATCCCATAGACTTCGATGCTTCGTAGGCTAACTGCTTCCACAGGTTTTAACTCTGCTAGACCTCAAGCAGAAGGAGTGCAGTATCGATGAAGCGCGCATCTCAAGGCTACAAGCGGAACAGACGGCAGTCCAGAGTCGCTCAATCATGATTTTCACTTTCGTAACAATCATTTTTGTAAAACCTACTTCCTGTAGCAATAAGAATTGAATACTGATGGTAGTGGTCTAGCTTCCACTATCATTTTTCACTAGTTACTTCGGAATGAATGTTGTTCAGCTTACCGGGGTTCAGGGAAATATGACCAGTGGAAGAGTCTGGGCAATAGCAGGTTTGTTTCATGTCTCTTCTGTTCACCATGAAAGCTGAGCTATTACTGCAAGGTCCGATCTCGTTTACCATCATACTTGGAGCTTTTATACTGGCTTCTGATGGCTTCCGCAAAGCGTTATTCGGTTGTCCCTTAGCGGGGGTGAGATTCTTTAGGAGGCTTTTCGCTAGGCTGTTGAACTGGGCACACGATCAAGGACCCAGGCTACCATTGTACAAACAGGATTGAAAGTATGCCTTAGATATACGGCTATTTTGAATGGGAATGTGTCACGCCATTTTAATGCTCTCTTTGTTCATTTAGGATTCAAAATTGCCCGAAATATTAATTACCATAACTTTGGATTATTGCACAAATTGTAAGGTACATCCGGGCTGTGGATATGGCGCGACGAGCTGCTAGGGATATGCTGTGAGATGTTGCAAGGTGTCGTGAAATCACTACTAAGTCATGTACATGCACTATAATCTCACGACGCCGCCTCCCAGTATACAATAAGCCATTCGCTAGGTTCAGGATCTAACGGAAGCCAAGCCATCCCCCTAGGTACACCTCTGCAAATCGCAACGTTATCTTCGCATACTGCCGGATCACCCCAGAAGAAGTTTGCGAAGCCTCCTTGATAGTCTGCTGCGCACCACATTCTACTCGGATGCTTTTGATCTCGTGAACATGTCCTACATCGCGATTTTCCGTAAACAGGGTCCCTCCCGGCTCACGTCCTTTCGTTCCTTCCGCTCAAAACCACAATGGCATGCTAACACCACTATCTCGCCCTTCGACTAAACCCTTGCGGATCGCCGAACGCCGCATTGAATTATCTGATATCACTCGGATGGCATTGGCGCAAATTCTGGCTGCTCTACAAGGCGCTGAACTGCAAGATGTGGTGTTCCTAAACTTCTGCGAAGCAATTACACTTCAAGAAACATAGTTCAACCTAGTGGTTACCCGCTACCAAAACGGAACTTATCCTGCAGATGTGCCGACACGTATGATAGCGTAAAGGTGGAAGCTGGGAAGCTCGTTGCTTTCCTAGCGTACCAAGACCAAGAGAAAGTGAAAAGGAGAAACTAGCGGATCTCTAACGACTCCAACTTAAGATCATTCTTAGCCTAACCCTCATGCCTAATCATGACCTTACACGTGATCATACGTCATCAATCCCCTCGAGCGGGGTCATGCCTGTTCTACCCTCTACCATCACCCCCACTGTCATATATCATGAGTACGCTCCGCAACCCTTCCTATCCCTCGACCGAGGAGTCAATTCTTATCGGCCTCTCTCTTCCGAAGCACAATTACAATGTCGATCTCTGTCATCCCGGATATCTCCACCTCAACGAAATCCAGCGCACCACGCTTCGCTTTCCCGCCTTCGACATGGAGCAAGAAAACAACAACCGAGGCGTGGATTACTCGACACTCCTCTTTTCCTGACGTATCATCGCTTGCAACCGCAACGGTGTGCTTAGTGACCGGCTTATGACGTAGCTCGAGTTTGATGCTTTCATTTCGCTGGATCTGGACACGCCACAGCTCCTTATGCGTGGGAGGTACTACTTCTATCCGCTCGATTAGGAAGATGACGAGTCGCCTGAGTATCCCGTGTATCCTAATTTTCAACATTGGGGCTTCGACCATAATGACTCCTATGGCAGTACGATGACGACGACGACGATGGTCTGGACGATTATAAGCATGTCCCTGCGCCCTTATCCGTCTTCAAGCATGTCATATACCGCGACAGCAACACATGCAAGGTTTCCCACTACAAGGACAACACCGAGACATATATTGTGCCAGAGGCCGAGGAGGACTGGGTATGTTCCTGCGACCCCCACCTCACCACCCAACAGCTGTCATCTCCACCATAATACTCTCGATCCTCGCGATCTACATCACTACTTCAGCGATACTCACGCTAACTCTTGAAGTACTTCGCCAACAGCATGTTCTTCTATGGAGCGAGCGAGACAGTATCGGACCGCAAACCCTCAGCTGACATGCATAACATGCTCACTTTGCGCAAGGATATCCACAAGTCATTCAAAGAGAAGATAATTACCTTTGTGCCCAAGTGCATGGATGGTAGCGATTCTAGTTATTTCTGCGTCCACTTCGTCCGCGAAACCGATGACCTCGCCCCACTCTACCACAACCGCATAGTCTACGGTAGTTACCTCGGCGCTATCGTCAGCACTAAGTTCCTCTATGCCCGGTATGCATAGAATATCTTCCCGCAATGGCGAAATTCACGAAGCGGCCTGTGATTAAGATCGGCTTTTTTGATACGCAAAAGATGGAGTGGAAGGAGTATGGAGACGGTTTTCGTGGTGGAACGGACAAGCACAAAAGAAGGAAAGAGACAATTCGATGGCCCAGAGCAAGGTAACGGGCAAGAGATTAGAGGTGGAATACCACAGCCAATTCCCCCATATTAATAACGGTGCCCTCACTGTCTTGGACAACACTGGCTCTTCGCAATCACCATACCCCGCCAACATCGTTAATCCTAGGACGAAGGGTATTCAAGAAGTTATCCGCCTCACGGCTTCCTTCTCTGTGGAAATGCTCCATCTCGCGTCTTCTCGTGCGGAGGAACTAGCAGCAGCGGTGGCACTCCTCGATGAAGACCATGCTCGGCAAGAGATGATCTTGGGCCGATTGGTAAATCCCTCGCCCAACCGAGATTTACGCTGACATTGCATTAGCGGAGGAAAAGCACCCGACTGCTGATCGCCAATGGTACCCAGGCATCGAATTGATGGAATTGGTTAAATCTGCAAACCGGGAGCTAGAGGTGGGGACGTGACCGTGGAGACTTTTCATGGCATGGCAAAGTTGTTTTTGCTTATCAATACATATATCGTTGTATCTTAAATATAGAATAGTCCGTATTCCTTTTTATCATTAGTGTGCTTAGCTCGCATTATTGAGGCGTAATAACCCTTCTCACAATCACGTAATATCACTCTCAGGGATGAAGTAGGTCGTTAAATTGCAGCTACATAGAGTACAGCACCATCCAATGCAATCTATAGTTAAGAAAACTACATGACTGCAATTATAATTCTCAGCATACGGAAAATATAAGGAAGCTGATACTGCGTCTGCTACCCGTACGGCCCGCTCAGTGTGATACCGTATCCTTCAACATCATTGCAGGGTATCCACTCCTCCCTTGGCGGAATCTTGGAGCTCTCCAATGCTCATATGCATACCAATTAGTGCGGTATCGCAGACAAAGTCTCAGCTCAAGCCGCGGTCCTCCAATTTCTTCTAACAGACTCGGCATATCTGGACGAGGCTCTAGCGAATTCACACGCTGCAACGCCAATGTCACTTGCTCATTTTCCCACTGCAGCGGCTCGTCATCTCCAACAAAGGTGGTGCGTTCGTACCTGTGCGTAGCGCCTTCATAAATCCTTCTCGCTTCTTCGATGCGCCCAACATTCTCAAGTATAAGCCCGTACTCAAGGAGTGTTCGAGCAGTGCTTCGGTGGTAAGGCGTGTTGTTATCGGTATGAACAAAGGGTTCCAACTTGGGGATAAATTTTGCAAACATATCGGCAGCAGACTGAAACGAAGCCCGTGCTTCTTCCATTCTTCCAATGGCTTCGTAGCACACGCCAAGATTCCCGTGCGTCTCCAGGAATTCAGATGCCTTGTACCAGTCCTGCGGTCCATTAGGGTAGTACTTGAGGTTTCCGGTAATGTCGGCTTTGATCTGACTGATGGCAATGTTAAAGTCTCCATCAATCATATGTACATATGCTGCATCGCCCGAGTTGCCACTGATATCACCGGCGGTAAGCCGCTCCATCCGCTTCTCTTGATACGCTGCTAGAGCTCGTGTTGTATCTCCCAGACCAAGATAAGCGTGTCCGAGATCATAGTTCAAGTAAGCAAATTCACGATCGTGGGCATTTGGTCCGGATCTTATAGATTCATACAAATCGGCAGCAGTCCTCCACTTCCGCGCTCCCATATAACAGTCCGCCATCTCTTTCTTATATTTGTCAGCCTCATCGGGATGTCTATTGATGCCGTTTTGCAGGATGAGGAGAGCAGGCTCCAAGAGCTGGAGGTCCTTGAAATCTCTCGCCATGGACCGAAGATCTTGCGCATACTTCTCTGTATTTTCTGGATCACGCATTATGGCTCCAAAATACGTTTCCATTTTTCCAACCCAATCCAGTGTCCTATCGTAGGTACTAGCAAGCTCTCGCCAGTAGTCCTTGCAATGGTTCGGTGTTTTTTCGATAGCCTCGCGGTAGAGATATTTCAGATTTTCCCAGTCTTTTAGCTCGCGGTAGATATCAGCTATCCTCTTCCAGTATATCCAGGAATCCTTCTCAGGAACAAGAGAGACCCCGGTCCGCAGTGCTTCGACAGCACCTTCGATGTCGCCTTCGCTCTTCTTGAGCTGTGAGACAAGGGACCAATAGTCAATTGCGCACGACGCCGGTTTCTTGGGATCGAATTTCATAGCTTCCCAGTAACAGAGCACAGCCTTCTCCTTTTCATTGATGCGGTAATACCAGTCTCCCAGCGCTTCATGGAAGTGCCAATACATCGGGTGTTCATCGATCGCGGCTTGAAAAGCCCTGACGCAGTTTTTTAATTTCACGACCAGGGCTGCAATAGCATAGTTTCCCGACTGCAAGCCGACAGAACAGTTGTAGGCCCCTAACGCGGCGAGGGATTTGATTCGTTCTTCGTTTAAGTCATTCCAGTGAGCAGAGTATGAGGCACTGTGGCGCCAGGTCCAACCTGGCTTTGCTTTTGCGCTGTCGGGAATCTTAGGAATGCTGATGCCAGAACTCGCTAGCAACGGGTTCAGTTCCGTGTAATGCGCATTTTCCTTCGGGCCCACAAGCTGCAGAATGTGGGCTGTTGCCAATGCTTGGGTGAACGCCATCTTAGACATTAAGACTTCTTTCCAGTTTGTGTTCAGCCAGATGAAGGTGAGTTTGCCGACAATCACTCTCGCCAAAAACAAATCCTCTCCCAAGACCTGCAGTCGATTATCAGCCTATAAACGTAATCGTAGGAATTGCAGGTTAACACCGGCCAACACTACCTTTATTCTCCATCGAAGTGCTTCTTCCAAGTCTTCACCACTTTCATTGTCGTCGCTCTCAGCAAGCTTCTTTAAGATATCTGACTGAAGCCAATCATAGATTCCATGGTGTACATCGGACATAAAGCTACCGATACTCCAATACTCCACTGAACCCTTCAATTCGAAAGTGAAATCCTTCATCCATTTCTTCACTGCCTCTGGGTGGGATACAAAGACATTGATCTTAACGAGCATGGCCTGCAGTACGACTATATCTGTTTCGGACTCCCGGGAGTCGTTAAAATGTTGAAACCAGTGCCGGGTTGAATACCTTCGGAAGTCTGTAACATCGTCGTCGTCGAATTTGATCAGGCATCCGAGACAGGCAGCCGCAAGACGCATATGGGATCTGCTTGGCGGCAAGCATCGCTCCTTGGACACCGTGGGATCTGTAATATAGGATCGGAATGTTTCGTGCACAATGTGTACATTAGGGCCGTCTTTCCCGGGTACAATACCGAGAAATGAACCACAGTTGGACTCGACAAACTCTTGTAAGTCAAGGACTTCATCGACGAGAAGGCCAACAGCCACCTGGAGCTCTGCAATCGTCATCGGGCGAACACTGAACAAAACGCACACCAAAATTGCCGAAGCCATCTCAAACGTTTCGGCTGTGACGAGCTTATCAAGAACCCGATCGTAAACTCCAGCGATCCCTTTCGGTAGCGTCTCAATCGCCTTCTGGAATGCCTTTACTGACGGCGTACGATCGAGAAGATTCAAGACGATGGAAACCCACAGGAAGTTCCCCTGTGACTTTTCGGAAAGGAAATCGCTTGCGTCTTTGTTGATTCGGGCAAAGCCCTTCTGCAGACCCTTAGACTTGTTGACCCGCATCGCGACGTACAACTTGATATCATCCCGGCTATCCTCAAATGTCAAAGGCCGTTTAGGACATCGCCCCATCGCTTGGGTTATTTCAGGTGTTGGCCGACTGGAAACAAGGAGTTTCACTTCGAGTTTTTGTAATCCGTCAAGTAACGTCTCGATAGCGTTATCTACACCCGCCTCTCCGCCGAAGCATTCATCCAGGCCATCAATGACGACAAAAATAGGCCGAGAAACGACGGTAATCGTATCTCTAATGAGGCGAGAAAACGCATATGCATCCGCTTTCTCGGTTTGGAACCCTTCCTCCTTCAGCGCCTGTAGTTTTTCACGAGCTTCTGGAGCGGCAAGTGCCAATTGCATAGCGAGGGTACGAATCAGTCGGTCGACGTTGTCGAGAGTTGAGTCGCCGGCTTTGCAGAAGAAGTATAAAACCACCGCATCCGGATGCTGTGCCTTTAATACCTGAATCAGATATGCTGTGATGATAGATTTTCCGACTCCGGGTAGACCATTCAACCACAGACTTTCGCTATCAGTCAGCCTCCACCTCCTGAACTCTTCCGCTTCAAGCACCCATTGCAATGTTCCAGGGGCACGGAGCTCGCAGTTGTTCAAGAATTGGGCGTCGACGTCCCAGTACGAGGATTTGAGCCATGCGGCGAGCTCAGATTGTTGGAATTTCGGATCCGGTTGGGGAGGAGGTATACCGGTACGCATGGCGAGTACTTTAATGGTGACTTGCAGCAACAAGGCCTGGTCGTACTCGGCAATGGCCAATTCTAGCGCAGCTCGCGCATCGGAATAAATTTTGGGTCCTAACAAAACAGTCTTGCCGAGATTGTAGAAATAGTCGTGACGGAAAAACATAATGCTGTCCTTGAGGAAGAGAATAACGGCAGTCATGAGGTTGGTTGATTTTTCGAGAAGGAGTTCGCTGACTTCGAGATCATTATGCTTCTGGACTTCTGCCACCCGAAGGGCTTGGTACTGTATGCGATCCAGCTGCTTGAGGAAGTCTTCACCCCGGGATTGTTCCTGATCCGCAATCTGGAGAAGGAGCGATAAGCTGTTGGCTGCGCCTTTCACGGGGGCCAGGGTTGCACTCTCAGTCGCGTATGCTGCCAGTCCCAGCGTCAGAGAAGCAAGAGGATAGATCTTGCCAATAGCGTTGCCGACTTTGGATGCGATTGTAGGCTTTTGATTTTTTTGTTTGAGGAGGACTTGTTCGATTGCGGCACCGAAGTTTTCTGGCGTCATCAAACCGCTGCTGAAGGAGAGCTTGAAATGGGCGGATGGTACATTGCCATTATAATCGGATGCTTGCGAGCTGTTGATGTAGTCCTCGAGTGTCTTGACAAGTTCGTCCGATGCCTGTAGTAGTGCTTCGTGGGCGAGTTCCACTCGCGTTTTTGGTCGGTCGTCCTCAGCTGATTCTGTCGGAACCTCGACACCTGCTATGGGTCCATCGAATTCTGCGACGGCTTGTGGGGTGTCCGTTAGAAATCAGATATGCCATGCACAGAAATGAGTGTAAGAGAGTACCTCGAGTGTTCGGAGCGACTATTAGAAGAGAAACCGTTTCATTCGAACCTTCCCTAACTGCCTCTGTTGCTCGATTACCCCCTGGCGAGCTATCCTGCTTTCCCGAAGCAGATCGACCGATTTCTCCTATCGCACCTTCAACGCTGGTGGATGCGGAACCGACTGCTGGGCTCGGTGATCGGAGTTGATCAGTCGACTTGTTGCCGCGCTTGGTGAGTTTTTTGAGGAATTTTATCGATGATGCCATTTGAGCGAGCTAAGATATGTTAGAAAAGCTTAGCTAGAGCGCGTGAGCTGAGGGACTGGGCACGTTATAAGAAAATCTTTAGTGACACGAGCTTGTGCGACGGTCACACACAATTTCCCCGACGATAGTTCCTGGGCGAATGATGCGTGGAGATATTGGCGAGTACATACGAGGTGGCGGTTTTGGATTCGGTTACACAGTCGTATCTGCAAAGCACATACTCAAGTGTAACATTGATAATACAAACAGGAGCCACAGATCTTGTCGCAATGTGTTCCGATTGGTTGTCAATACTCTCGACATGGAACTCCCTAAGCTGTCATGCGAGAATTGCAAGCTGAATGTTGTTATACGCTTGATTGTATTTCGCAATGAGGCACATGAGGTTTCTTCCTATCTGTGCATTGTGCCGAATTTGAAGTTCAAACAAGCTTTCGCCTAGAACTTGGCGGCGCTGCTACCAATATGGCTACTCTATAAGGATTCTGTCGCCAAGAATGCACACTGAAATATGGCTACTCTATAACATTTCTGTCGCTAAGAATACACACCGAAACTGTTCTGTATAAGAATAAGATTTGTGGTCTCAACTCAAGTAGTATCTATACAAAATCTGTTTGTGTATAAGAATAAATACTTTATAAGAAATTTGTTTTCTCCAGTATACTCGGTCCTGAGTGCATTCTTATAGGGAGAGTGGACTGTACTTATGCTAGGAATATAACGACTAACTCATTTAATCAACATCAAAATCTAATCTAATCAATCACATCGTAAGCTTCAAATCCTTCTCACTCGCTATGCCTTCTATGCCCTTACCAACACGCTGCGACATAGAATCTAACACTTGATTAATCTCGTATATGCTATATATGCACTTGCACACCCCAACGGAAATCTCACAATTATGGTGATTTCCATGGCTAGGAAATTGAGAAGCACCTTACCGTAGTTTCGATCAGACACTAGATGCCATTATACGTATAAGTACGGGAGAACCTATTTAGTTATCCAGCCTTAGTGTGTTCGACGATGGAAACTCGGAATTTTCCGGAACCTTCGCAGGCAATCGGGTATGTTCCCGCTGATTCGGGAAGATGACCCACGTGCGAGGTTCGGCTATCCAAATGTCAACCCAACGCGTTTGCTCATCGGTGTTTCGGAACTTTCGTAACTCGTTTCGCCGCCGGCATTTATCCGTATCTACGATCAGCCGGATTGTGGAAGTGCTGTTGATGTTGTGGGTTGCATTCAAGTTGCAGGGTAATGGCGCCAATCTCGACATGGATCGGCTTTCCAACTCACCTGAATGTTTGTTACACGCTAAGGGATGCATCATTCCGCAATGTGGCACATGAAGTTTCTGCCTATTTTACGGCAGGTTATAGGGACAGGTCGGGCAATTTTGGTTTTGGTGTCGGGTAGGGTGTAACTAGTTCTGCCAAGAAAAAAACCCGGTCACTATGATTGACACAGTACTCACCCCAGCATCCTAGTACCGTTCCCCATACAACCAGCAGCAACAAGGTCAGATCAGCTCCGATTGCCCCAGCGATTGCAGCGTTGGAATCCTCTCATCAAGCTCGTCTAAACCGTACCACTCCCACCCAGAACAGACAACTTTGATTTTCGTGACCCACTGACCCCCACTGACCCTTCTGCTTTTGATCTTTCTGCTTTTAGACTTGATCTATATCAAATCTACTCCGATTGCCCCAGCGATTGCAGCGTTGGAATCCTCTCATCAAGCTCGTCTAAACCGTACCACTCCCACCCAGTACAGACAACTTTGATTTTCATGACCTGCTGACCCCTGCTGACCCTTCTGCTTTTAATCTTTCTGCTTTTTGGCTTGATCTCTATCAAATCTATTCCGATTGCCCCAGCAATTACAGCATTGGAATCCTCCCATCAAGCTCGTCTAAACCGTACCAGTCCCACCCAGAACAGACAACTTTAATTTTCGCAACCCATTTGATTTTCTTGACTCAGCTGACCCTTCTGCTTTTAATCTTTCTGCTTTTAGGCTTGATCTCTATCAAATCTACTCCGATTGCCCCAGTGATTGCAGCGTTGGAATCCTCTCATCAAGCTCGTCTAAACCGTACCACTCCCACCTGGAACAGACAACTTTGATTTTCATGACCCGCTGACCCTTCTGCTTTTGATCTTTCTGCTTTTAGGCTTAATCTCTATCAAATCTACTCCAATTGCCCTGGCAATAGCACCGTTGGAATCCTCTCATCAAGCTCGTCTAAACCGAACCATACCCACCCAGCATAGACAACTTTGATTTTTGCAACCCTGCTGACTTCTGCTTTGGCAGATAGCCAATAATCCTTCCCACACGCTACTGTTTGTGCCTTCAGATGTTCCAGATAGTTTGAGACAATCTGAAGATAAGTCAGCTATTTCCCAGGTTGGGATAAGTTGCGATTCAGATGGTGGCTGTAATTCCATCACTTCCCAGGTTGGGGATGATGGTCTGTCACCAGTCTCAATTACTAGGACAAATGATATGCGGACTGCAGCCAAAGAGAGGCACAGTGCGCAGTCCATTAAAAGAAAGGAAAGAAAGGCTGAAAAAAAGAGAACGCTGCGACAAGAAAAGAAAGAGGGAGAGGTAGCTGCAGTTACTGCGGAAGTTTTACAGCAGCTGGGTCTACCATACAATACTCGGATCTCAATCCTGTACAAGTCTCACGATGCAGAACATGAGCTGAGTATGCTTGGGAAGCTCCTCTATGCTGATGACCCTATCTTCAAGGACTACTATACCATTGACAGGCCAGGTATAGTGTATGTATCGGATAAAAAAGCTACAAAGGTGGTTTTTGCAGTGCGCTGCAGTACTGCAGATGAACTATCTGAGCAGGAACATGACAGGTTCTGCAGTCTGTTTATGCATCTACACAATGACTCCAAGTTTCATGCAGCTATTTCCAACAATGGAGCGCTGGTATATGGAAAAATGTGGGATTTGGAATGGCGACCTGGGTTTGACAAAGGGTATAACTATGGAGAATATGCAAAAAGCGTTGGGGTTTCAGAGGATCAGTGGAAAGCACTACGCAACAATGATGAAGCGATACATACATTCTATGGGCAGAGATTGGCTTCACTTGCTCCTGCTTTTTGGCATGCACAGAAGCTCTTCAATGTGGAAAATAAGGCACCTTTCTTTGGTCATGACTATTTGGAAGATTTGGAAAATGATGAGTGGGCTTTTGCATCAAATTTGACATTTACAAAGAGTGACAACAAAGAACGTATGTTAATTGCTTTCCTCAACCAAGTTCCATGTACTAATCTATGATTATATATTGATAGGGAACTTCCACAACAAAGCTCATCATGATAATGATGGTAGCCTTACCAGGTTTGGAATCTGGGCTCTGGTTGATAAGCAAGGAAACTGGATTTCTGAGCCACGTAACTTTCAGGAAATACCACTAACTGGAGGAATTATCTATATCTTACCTTATAAAATAAAGATTGATTTTGCAGCTCAGCCATACGCTATCTGGGAGTTGATTTGGTGTGCAAAAGAAGATGGACATGTAACAGTAGATGGAAAAATGGTTGGAAATTTGGATTGGTTTGGTTCCTCAGCTCAGACTAGTAAAAAACTACTAGAATGGCTGAGATTGGGTATAAAAAATGGGTTTAAAGCTATTAGATCTAGCTTTAGATAGTACATATATGTAGAGCATTTTACAAGTACAATATTCAGACAGAAGCGGAAAATAATTCAAAGAAATTGAAAACCAATTAAAAATTATCAATGGCATTCATCAGGAAAATGGATTTTAGTCACTGGAAGCCTCCTGAAGTATCTGAGAGGATATGGAGTGTAAACTGAGAAGCACCAATTTCAGAAGAGTATCAAACCTTGGGAGGGAATTCCGGTCGACCTTTGGAACACCTGGGATCTCTGATGACTATTACAAGAGTACCATGGGAGTGATTGTGATGAGTTTAAGAACACATTGGTGCGCCAGAGAGAACTTTGGGTACACCTGGGAGCACCTGGGAGCGCCGACAACAAGTCTGGGAGCACCTCGAATCACAGTTGAGTAGTTTGGGGATAACATCATCTTTAGGAATGCCACTGGTGCGTCTGGAAATCATAGCTGCTATTCATTGTTCAACGATTTATAAAAGTGATGTATTCAGTTTGTATACTCATCTATGTATCTATATAGCAACCGATCAACGCACGGTATATCTCAATTGACTGCAGGCAGTGCTTGAGAGCAATCCAAGATGCACCTGAAAATGACGATCGAGTCAACAGAGAGATACACACCCAGGCCGTGATCGCATGAGATTGGAGATGCACTTGGTGGCGGTAACCGAGCAAGATTGGAGATACACTTGGATGCCGCGATGGTGCAAACTAGGACTCAGTAATCAGGTGAGTGAGGAGATTCACTTGGAGGCCGTGATTGTATGAACTTCGAGGCTGTAATTGAGTGAGTTTCGAGTATCACATTGAGGGTGTGATCGAGCGAGTTTGGAGATACACTTGGAGCCCATGATCAAGCAAGTGTGGAGATTCACTTGGAGGCCTCGATCGTGCAAACTTGGAGAAGGCAATCATGACAGTCTGGAGATATACTTGGTGAGTGGGATTGAGTAAGTTTGGAGATACACTTGGAGGCCGTAATGGAGTGAACTTGGAGATCTAATCCGAGATCGTGCGCGAGCAATTCTCGATATGTACTTGGAGGCTATGCTCATGTCAGTTTGGAGATACACTTGGAGGCTATGATCAAGCAAGATTGTACCAGTACTTGGAGGCGGTCGATGGACGGCGCGCCGGGTGCTGAAACTCTTTTCATCAGTTAGTTAACTTGCTACTCTGGGAATGTGACAAGGTGTCCATAGCATTGAGCTTTCATGCTGCGCTGGCTGATGGCAGTCCATCGTGTAGGGAGGTACGCCAGAAGGTGAAGCTACAATCAGGGGTCAACTTGTAATCATGAGAATGAAGGGAAGACAAACAATCTTGAGTTGATGCTTTACTCGATGTATGCTGTACTCGGTATCACCTTATAATCATGGCATGGAGAGATAGAGTGGAATGACTTAACTTTCTATTTTGTGATTATAGTAGAGTTGTGGATGAGAACAAGAGAGATGGGGATAAAGATGAGAATGAGATGGAGGATACAAGCAGATATGGTAAATCAGGGTTACGACATGCCTGATCGGGTTGGGAAGATCTCGTATTGGGGAAATTACATGCCGAATCAGGACTCCTACCTGCCGTATCAGGGATGGTACATTGTCTTGCACACGAAATTCTCGCAAGTCCCAGTCTCTCATAATCATTCGTCCCAACTGCAGTCATCTCTCTCTTTCTTGTCCTCAACTCTACCATTAAAAGCGTGAAGTTAAGTCATCCCTCTCTATCTCTCCATGCTATGATCAATAGTTACCACCGAGTACAACATACACCAAGTACAGCATACACTGAGTATAGCATACACCGAGTCCAGTATATACCAAGTACTTAGTACTACAAGTACTGCATACACCAGGTACTGTATCATCCCAACACTGTCTGTCTCCCACTCCCAGCCAGTCTCTCATCTTTCGGCAGACCATGTTGTACTCAATTCTCCACATTACCAAAATTATGAGTTAACCAATGAATAGAATCTCAGCTCCTGTGGCGCCTCCCTCCTGAACAACTACCCCCAAGTACTGCTCCAGTTTCGTTCGATCATAGCCTCCAAGTGCATCTCCAAACTCGCTCCATCATGATCTCAGAGTGCATCTGGATGTTCACTGGATCATGGCCTCAGGGTGTATCTCCAAACTTGCACAATTACGGCCTCCGAGTTCGCTTGATCACGGCCTCAGAGTGCATCTCAATACTCGCATAATTATGGCGTCCAAGTAGATCTCCAATTTTGCTCTATTGCAGCCTCCAAGTGTATCTCTCAAAGCGCGGTCGATTACGGCCTCCAAGTTTGGTAGATCATGCCCTCGGAGTGCATCTCCATACTCCCACGATTATGCCCTCCCAGTGCATCTCCATATTTGCTCTATTACAGCCTCCAAGTGCATCTCCAGACTCGCTCAATTACAGCCTCTAAGTGCATCTTCAAATTCGCTCTATCACAGCCTCCATGTGTATCTCCAAACTCACTCAATTACAGCCTCCAGGTGCATATTCATACACGCTCGATTACGGCCTCCGAGTGCATCTCTATGTTCACTCCATCACAGTGTGGTGAAATGCTCGAGCTAGAAGGCAGACAGCCCATGATCAACAGTCCACCACACCCCGGATGGTATCCAAAGGGAATTCGTGAGAAAGATATGTTCTGCCTTAAGGAGTGTAGGAAGTGGGTGAGTGGATATGAAAGGATCCCCTGCTATAATGAACTACACAAATTGCATGGATATATAAATGCTTGGCAAGAGTACATGAGACAAAGAGCTGGGAGAGATAGAGTGTGTATTTCATATAACGAGATGATGTCTATCCACCCAGGGATCTTTGAAATATATACTTCCTGTCGCTGAGTTCATATCCATTATCTCTGTATCACTGTATGTATATATATACAGAGACTTAGAAAATACATGCCATATTAGGATGTAGCAAATCTTGTGACTGTAACAAAGATGAATATGATAGATGAAATACGTTGTAGTTGTAGAACACTAAGAATCTCTGGCGTGAGAATATGGCATCAAGTCTCCTGCAGAGTTTGTGCTGAGGCCTCAGCTACTCTTGAAGTCTCCTGTGGACCTGTGCTGAGGTCACAGCTGCAGTCAAAGTCTCCTTCAGACCTGCGCCCAGGTTTCAGGAGCTCCAATATTTGAGTACTATTCTAATTGTCAAATCTTCATCAGCAAAATGTAATTCAGTCGGGAAGCCATACACAACCCTCTCAGACACTCCAGTAGCCCTCGCCAGGGCTTCTAAGGACTTCCAGATGCTTCCAGCCCCCTCGGGAGCTTTGCAAAATGCTCACAGACTGTGCAAGAGCATTCTCACATGCTCCTGAAAGCACCTGCAGTGATGGAGATGCATTCAGGATGCTACTAGATTTGACAATTAGGATAGTCAAAATTTGGAGCTGTGGAGACCTCTGCGTTGGTCTGCAGGAGACTTGGTTCCGTATTCTCACACCAGTGGTTTTTAGGTTTCCATTACCACAAGGCATTTCATCGATCATATTGGTCTTTATTACAGTCACATGATTTGCTATATCATAATATGGCATGTATTATCAAAGTCTCTCTATATATATACATTCGGAGATACAGGAATAACGGAGATGGATTCAGCGACAGGCAGTATATATTTCCGAGACTCCATGGTAGATAGATATCTCATTATATTTAAATACACACTCTATCTTGCCCCGCTTCAAGGTGCACCTGAAAATGACGATCGAGTGAACTCATGGATACACTCCGAGGCCGTGATCGAGTGAGTGTGGAGATGCCGTTAGACGCCGCAATTGAGCAAGTATGGAGATGCACTGGAGGCCGAGATTGAGTGAGTTTGGAGATGCAATTGGAAGCCATAATCGAGTGATTCTGGAGATACACTTGCAGGCCGTAATCGTGCGAGTTTGGAGATGCACTTGGAGCCCGTGATCGAGTGAGTTTGGAGATGCACTTGGAGGCTGCAATTGAACAAGTTCGGTGATGCACTTGGAGGCCGTGATCGATCAAGTTTGGTGATGCAATTGGAAGCCGTAATCGAGCGAGTTTGGAGATACACTTAGAGGCCGGGATCTAGCAAGTTTGGAGACTGGAATCAAGCGTGCGTTGCGATACACTGGCAGGCCATAATCGAGCGAAATTGGCGGAGTACAAGTAGGTGGTCCATCTGGAGGCGGAAAGTTCGGGAAGAAGGCGCGATGGGAGCGGAGACTCTATTCATTGGTTAACTCAAAATTGTGCAAATGTAGAGAATTGAGTACAACAAGGTCTGCCAAGAGATGAGACTGGCTGGGAGCAGCACACAGTCGATCTTGGGATGATGAAGCACGCGGTGTATGCAGTACTCGGTGAATACTTTACTCGGTGTATGTTCTACTCAGTGTATGCTGTACTCGGTGTATGCGGGACTCAGTGTATGCTGTACTCGGTGTATGCTGTACTCGGTGTTAACTCTTGATCATGACATGGAGAGAGAGAGATTACATAACTTCATGTTCTTAGGTGATGGTAGAATTGAGGACAAGAAAGAGAGAGATGAGAGGGTACAGGGGAAATCATCAGGAGAAACGGGAACTTAATATAATTTCATGTGGGAGTCAATTTACCATTCCCAATACAGCAGGTACGAGTTCCGATCTAGCGTGTAATTCAACCGGTACGAGGTCATCCCAATCCAATCCAGTATGTCGTACCCCTGATTACTCATATCCGCTCATATCCTCCCCATCGTTCATATCTTCATTCCCCATCTCTCTCTTTCTCGTCCAAAACTCTACAATCATCGCAGAACACAAAGTTAAGTCATCCCTCTCCATCTTGCCATGTCATGATCATAAGTTGGCACCGAGTATAACATACACTGAGTACAGCATACACTGAGTACAGCATACACCGAGTACAGCATACACCGAGTACAGCATCTATCCAAGATTGTTTCTCTTCCCTTCATTCTGTTGGTTACGAGTTGACCCCTGAATGTAGCTTCAGCTACCGGCGTGCCTTTCCATGAGAGCTCACAGGTACAGTCACATTGTCACATTCCCACAGTAGCGAGATAACTAACTGAAGAAAAGAGTATCCACAAGCAGCGCACCGTCCATCGACTGCCTCTCACATCTGCAACAACCCTAGTTTCAGTCTGAAACACCTGGCTGTTCCGGACCACTCTGACGGCTCTGACGGAACCTCGTACCCTCTGACGGAGAATTACACGCTTCCCGTCACCTAGGTGATGGGTCGTGTTGCATACTCACCTCCAACACTATGCGCCTGGTATACCCACCACCAGAACGACCCGTGTATTACACTCTTCGCAGGGGCTACATTTATGCTGTAGCCGTTCATACAATGCCTGGCGATGTTTATGCCTTTCTTCGGCCGATTGCCACATTTTACCTCACCGCTATTGGTATATATCGGATGCCGCACTCGCCCCATATATGTTTAGCTTTGAGATTTTGTCACATATTGCAATACAGTGTTCGCTTCGGATACCTTGCTTGCCGTTGCATTTGCTTCGCCATTATCGTATTTTACAGGTCTGAAATATACAGTCCAATCTTCACACTGTCTATTACTATGCCCTCAGTCCTCCACATTCTGCGTTGATCCATCATCGGCTCGCGATGCTACTTCCTCCTCATCCGCATCCGCATCGTCGCCATCCTCGCCCTCATACCCATCCACATCACCTGGTCCCAGGTCAGTCCTCCACATTCCGCGTTGATTCATCATCGACTTGCTATGCTTCTTCCTCCTCATCTGCATCCACATCCGCATCGTCGCCATCCTCACCCTCATACCCGTCCACATCACTGGTTGCCAGGCCAAACCTGTCGAGTTCCGTCGTGGGCCATCGTTGCCGGCTGGCGGTGGGAATGGCATCGCAATCGTCACTTTCATCACTTTCATCTTCGTAATCCCCGCAGCCCCTGGCATTCCGAAATGAAGTTCGTCATCCATGCAATTGTTGTCTATCGGGATGTTTGGGTCAGTGCTTCCGATATCAGGCTCCTCAAGTGCCACTTCGGAGGCCAAATGATCATGATGAATAGCATTGTCAACACGCACTGCTTCCATGCTGATCACCACTGTTGGCGTTGGGTTCTCCGCCTGTTGGATCTGATGCTTGACTGTAGCAAGAGTGTTGTTATACACCCTCTGTTGATAGCTCTCCGGTAGTGTGTTCCAGGGATTCATCAAGAACATATACGTGTTTGCAACACAAGGCGAGGTTAACAACTTGCGACCTGTCACAGCACAGCAGAATGCGATCTTACCACCGTCAGTCTTGTGATTGAAGTAGTTCGAGCGATCAGGTCTGTCTGCTTTCAACTTTGACTTGGAAGTTTTCGCATGAACGCCTTTGTTCTTTTGCCACTCCAGCAGAGCATGGCGCAACGTGGTGCAGGTAAACATGATCAGTGGCGAGGGTATATGACCGTCCTTGTCGTTAATCATGGAATTATAAAATCCATCAGCATACTTACCACGGTTATTCGCCCGATGATAACATTTGATGCAGATAAACCGCGGGATTGCCTCCGCCAGCAAGTAAAGTGGACGCTAGCCATGCTTTATCAGCTTTCGACTCTCTCTGCATTTGATTTGGACCGCGTACACCACCTTCCACATGCTCTGCTACTGCAAAAAGATACTTATTTTCTGCTAGAAGGGAATCAATGAATTCCAAATGCTCTGCGGCGGATTCAAAGCGGTGGAGATCATAAAGCTCTGCAATGTCGTCCCTTGCTGATTGAATGAAATGAGATTTAACCTTATCGACTTGTGCGCGAACCTTGTACCGGTTTGAGCGTGTAATATCCACCGTGGGCCGTTGATTCAGCATACCTCTTTCAAGATCTCCTTTGTGCATGCCTTGAATGTTATGCACCAAATGTTGTTTTGCTGCATAGTGGGGTTCCAGTACGGCTCTATGATCTGCCAGTGTGGGGCTTCAGCTAATGATTTGGCAACGTGGCGGGTTGCATTACTTACCGTGTCCAAGTCGCTTGCACTGATAAACGGCCCTCTGTTCCCCATGTAGAGCTCCAGGAGTCTGCCCGTGGCAAATACAAGACGCATAATGTCTCAGTCACCAAATCGATGAATGCTGCGACTGCCGGAGATCATTGATCAAGGTGTAGACACCGCCTGCGGTTGCAATTGCCACTGCCTCTGTCTTTGAGTATTTTCGGTAGCTCGCGGGCGCGGTGGATTTGTAATGAATGCGCGAGCTTCTGGATACGGGATGGGGGTAGGCCGGTTTTCAAGACCGCTGAGAGGAGTGGGAGTGCTAGCAATGCCGGATGCTGGGCTGGATACAACGCGATGCGTTGAGTCTGTCTGGATGGTTCCGCTGGAAGCTGGTGTGTTACGACTGCTTGTACCCGGCGTGGCGGTTGGAGTAATTATTGACTGTCGCTGTTTAGCGGATAGGGTGGAAGTCACCTGTTGAGTGATATCTGCAACGCGAGAATTGTTCAGCGAAGATGAGCGGGTGGAGTTCTGACCTTGGATTGTTGACGATACAAAACTCCCTCCTTGAGAGGAATCCCTCTCGCCAGGCGGTATGGAAACGCGGCTCTTAGCAGGTGGAAGTTGAGAATTCCCCGAAGGACAACACTTTTGTTGATTCTGACGATTAGCAAGACTTCCAACATTTCGTACGACCGGCGGTGTGTCAGGGTGAGGGCTTTGGAAAGACATAATCTGATATAGATGTTCGACGTTAAGAAGGTAGGAATAATATCCTCTGCATGCAGATGCAACAGCCGGTGAGGTAGACACCTATTTCAGCGACCATGGACGGATTTGACAAAAATGGGAGGCGCAGTGTAGACCGCGCTAGACTGTAAACCCTGACAATACACAGGGACAAGATCCCTTCAAAAGCATACAACTATGGGGTTAACTGCCATCAGATTAAACTCAAATTAGACTGAGCTTTGATATTCACTGTTACAGCAACGTCTGATGGTCTATTTGCACTGCTTGAAGGGTGTTTATGCCATCTTGGCGCGATTATCATCGAATTGCACTCGTTCTTGGCACAATACTTCGAACCATCGACTGTGTATATCTTCAGCTTCCCAGTGGAAATCCCCCTTTGGCAGAGCTAAAAGCATCGCCAAGTGAACAATGACATATTCTCTATCCTATGACATCAGTTGGGTGCGCTTTTTCCACTGCTAGGCGTTGGTAGACGTGTTTGATGGCTGCACAGCTGCGAAAAACTGAGAACTACTCAGTTTCCTCTGAGATGCACAAGGTCTGAGCGGTCAAATGATGAGTGTTGCAAGCGCTACGCCCAGCGTCGTAAACTGTCCTCTCCACGAGTACTAAATCTTGTCTCAAGGCTTGTAGTTCATGAGGTGCCTTGTCGTTCTGCAAGATGAATGCTGGGCTGTTTTGTGTTCATTAACCAACACAACTCACAAGTTCAACTAAGAAATCGCCGGAACTCGAGTATATATATCCCTTCTTCCCGCCTACACCTCCATTCTCCTATCCTCCCATATTGTACACACCGACAGCATCCTGATCTCGACCTCACGTGACTTGCACAAACCAACGCCTCTCGTCCCAAAATACACCCCATAACCTACACAACTTTGTACTTTCCCTCTGGGCTTCCTTCCGCTACATGCAACAGTATGAAAATGCTAACGTTTCGGATGTAGATTCATGTTCAACTCACAGCGATGGCACCAAAAGGCAGCAGCCAAGGAAAGGGGAAGGCTAGGGCAAAGATGCCGACATCGGTTATAACTCGACGCTTGTGGTTGGATCCGGACCGTATAAAGGGATTCATCTCGGAACACATCCGTGGACTCATACGGATATATAATGTTTGCTGCGTTAAACACGAGAGGGCATGGGACATCTTTTATGAAATAATCTTATTGATCCAGTCACGACTCGCCACGTTTCACAATTCCAGCTGATGTGGCCTCACCGCAGGAGCAGGAGTTCGCCTTTTTGGGAGTGGTGGGCTGCCTTCCGCTCATATATGGGGCAAATGTTTGACAAAACCCGCGACCAAATGAAGAATTGGAGGTGGGACAACCCCCGTGCCTTCGGGGATCAAGTCAATCCCTCCAATCCGCAGATAACCAGCTTGGGGAAGGTTAAACACACCAGTGAGCATTTCTCTTGGTATGGTAGCGATGATCTCAGGACAAAGATTGAGCCACCCAGCTGCAGGCAGTACAAGCCAGGCGACTTCCTGGCCGTTGGACCACTGAATAGGGATGAGATGATTGACAAGCATGATGATGATGAGAACTGGGCGGATCCCGGAGCGCCAAGCAGTGGAACGAGCCGTCCTGGCGATGGCAATGACAATGACGACAGCAACGGTGAGGAGGACACGCAGGGTGGTGAGAAAGGGACTGAAAAAGGGAAGGGAACGAAGGACGGGAAGAGGAAAGGGAAGGGGAAGGGGAAGGGGAAGGGACACGGTTAAGGGAAAGGTATTTTTAAACAAACCCCAGGGGGAGATGATATCTCTCGTGCCGTTTGTTTGCAGTTGCAGAAGGAAACGTATGAGGCAGACTCGGACACAGAGGGCTAACTAGAGCGGGTACATTTTGAGCCAGAAGCATCCCCCGCCGTGTCGCTTTCCTCAGATGATGATAACAACTCTACCGAGAAGTCGGACGGCGAATATTTCTCAGAACTTTAGCCTGATGTGGATATGAGCATGGAGGATGATGTGGACGCACCGGACAGCGTTGATTTAGACGGCGATGTGGATATGGAAAGGGATCGTGACGATGAAGAGGAGTAAGATGAAGAGGAGGAAGATGAAGAGAAGGTAGATGAGGAGGAGGTGGAGGAGGAGGATGAGGATCAGGAGGAGGATAAGGATGAGGATGATGGCAAAGAACCTTGGACGAATGGCCAGGGAGAGATGGTAAATACATCGGCTGACGATGCTAATACGATCATAGACGATGAGCCAACCATGCTACCTGAGCAAGGCTAGGAGATGCGCGAGCATACCCCACGGCAACAACCTCTGGCGCCTGCACCACGGCCACAAACCCCAGAGCCTTCCCCACAACCACGAACTCCCAAGACTCATACCCTCAGTGGGCTGGAGTTTTTCGGGCTTGTGACGCGGCAAAAACCTCGCCCAGCGGTGTCTACTCTGCGAGAAGCTGAGGCCGCCTGAAACACCTCGGATGTCGATGTGGAGCAGCAGCTACACCGCGAATCAGCAGGTGGTGACAGTCTCCCGGATGTCCCTCTCACGGGTGTCCCTCTGCCGGATGTCCCTCTCACGGATGTCCCTCTCCCGGATGTCCCTCTCCCCAATGTCCCTCTCCCGGATGTTTCTCTCCCCGATGTTCCTCTCCCTGATGTTCATCTCCCTGATGCGCGCCCGGATGGCATGGTAGGCGAGAAGTGAACCAGTCCTCGCGTCGAGATTGGGTTAGAGTCGGGTTCTTGTCTTGTGAGTTTCCGTTGCTGTAATCTATTCATCTCAGGCACAGATCAAGGCACGCATGGAGGTGTCTTGTTCGTTTGGGTTAGGGTTGTGGGCTTGTTCATTTCCTTTTTTCTAATCAATTTATCTCAGGCATTGATTATTACACGCGTTGCGAGGTTTTTGGATTGCTCAGGGTTTATTTTTTATTTATTCATAGTATTATGGGACATCACGCATGCAGTGTTTTTGCAACTCCTGGCGTGATGGTGTTGAGGCTCAATAAATCTCTCAAGTATCGTGAGCTTATACCCACACCAGACGGCTCAGGCCCAGCTCCAACTTTCGTCCCATTCTACAGTGAATACTCCACTCCTCCCGTGTCGTGGACAATGCCAGAGATGACCCCGTTCCGTTGCCCCAAATTTTCATGCCGAAAGCAGTTCACCTCCGACAGCTGGCGACTTAATGATATCAAATTACACCATCCTGAACACCTTCAAGTTGCAAAGAATCTAACTGTTCGCACCGTGCACCGACGCATTGAACCCGCTCAGCGTCCTGAATTCAATGCTAACAAAGATTCAGTCGAAGACTTGGACGCGTTTCCCTACCTCGAATAGGTTGAAAACATCGCAGACTCGGAGTCTCAACCATCACCACCTCCTCTGCTGCGGATGGAAACATACCCCGGCGCCGGCGCTCCGCTGAGCGATTACATTGCTGAGCCATGGGAACACGACGCTCAGGGTTGCCTTGAGATGAACCTACAGAACAATCATTACTACCCGTTTGCGACGCGTGAAGAGTACAAATATATCCAGTGTGGGATCAAGAAGAAGGGTATGAATACGTACTATGACAACATGCTGAAGGAAGAAAACACCGCTCTGCGTTTCCCAAGCTTCACAAACGGGGATGGTGTCCAGAAGCTTGTGGCTAGCATGCCAGATGATCAGGCTCTTGGGGAGTGGGAACTACACACTCTCGAGGATATGAGATGGAATGACAATCACCAACGGCCTATCAAATACTGCAGTCGAGACCTCATCAAAAGCATGAGATGGTTGATGGGGCAGCCAGCCTACGCCGAGCATTTCATTTACGCCCCGTAGCATTGCTTTAACAGCGATACGCCACCGAAACGCCTCTATACTGAAATGCACACAGCGGACTGGTGGTGGGAGACACAGGTAGGCAGAGATACTCCAGGATAATAACGTGCTAATCGAGGTTAAGGCAACGCTCAGACTGGGGGATACACTGGTTCCCTTGATCTTCATGTCGGACGGAACACATCTCTCGAATTTTGCTGGCGACAAGAAACAGTGCCCTGTATATATGACAATTGGCAATCTATCTTCGAAGATCCGCCAGATGGCCTAAGCACAAACCGTCGTAATGGTCGCTCTCCAGCTGATTCTGATCAATAACCGCAATATTCCTCAGAAGCGGCTGGATGAGCAGCGGCAAACAAACCGAGCAGTGCCGAATGAAGTACTCCGGCGGGTACTCCAGCCTGTCAACTTTAAACAAAATCCCAACGCCGAGAGCGGGTATTACAATGTTCTCTGTGCAGATGGCAACTTCAGGCGTTGCAAACCGGTTTTCGCAGCATGGCTTGCAGATTGCCCTGAGTATAGCGACCTACATCATCTCGAGCAGCATGTCTGTTTTTGGTGTGAGTGTCCAAAGAACGAACTTGGAGATTATGTCCCTTCTGACAAGCAACACCCCTGGCGGGATTACAAGCTATATAGAACGCTCAGTGATGCTAACACCAAGGCAGCTGATGCTAAACCCTCGTCCCGCCATATGCAGCGAGGATTCAACGTGTTTCGACATATTCCCTGTATCGTGAGTGACCTCCCGAAGCCCGACCTCCTCCATACAATGCAGATCGGCATGCTTGACCACCTGCAGGAGTGGATTTTCCACTTCATGAAGACGCACGAACGGCTTGACAAGTACAATGCATTATGGTTATCTGTGCCTGCTTACCACGACCTCAGACCAAAAAATATGTCATATGAGGAAGATTCTCAATGGAATGGGAATGAGATGAAAGAAATGAGCCGGTACCTGCTAAGAGTTGTAACCCAGTCTCTATGAGGCGGAAGCACCGCTCGGCGTCCCATATTCAATTGCGCAATTCAGTGCACACGGGCATTGTTAGAATTCTATATGTATGCTCAATATTAATCTCACGATGATGCAACTTTGAGCTGCATGGAGGACGCCTTGCATCCTGTTCACACGTTCAAAGATGTTTTCTTACTCGGGTGAGCCGACAAAAAGGCGAAGCCCAAGGCCAATGCCCTGAGAATGGAACGCATGAAGAAGCGAAAGGTAGACGACGAAACAAATGCTGAAACTTGGACGCCATCCAAGAAGTGGCGCGAAATGAACGCCTGGCGGGATTATATCAGCCACGAGATAGATGTTTCCAAGGAGTTGGATGCCAACTTCAACTTTCCGAAGATCCACTTGATGTCTCATTGGGTTTAACAGATTCGTCGATACGGAGCCTTGCAACAGTATTCTGCCGAGAGACATGAACAAGTACATGAAACGAACCTCCGGGACGGTTGGAACGCCTCCAATTACAATCTCAACTACCTGCCGCAAGTAATCACCTTGCAGCGTCGCATTCTCTGCTTCGAAATCAGTGAGCTCAATCTCCAAGCCCTTGCTCAACGTGGGGAGAACAGCGCAGCCGCATGCAAAGTCCTCCGTTCTTGTGCTGATCTGGATGCTCCCCTGGGCTCCCAGTTATATGCGAAGCCCGAATTCATGGGGCCCCAAAACCGCCGTGATGGAAAGCATCCTGACGCTATGATCAAAGACTTCAGAGGATTACTGGACAATACACAAGACGCAATGCACCGCATGTCAATATACAGCGGCACGCGTGAGTTTATCAAGCATAAGAGTCATAACAAGATGTATATATCAGATGAAGAACTACACGCAATGGAGCTCTGTATTTACCATGGTATTAACGTTCAAGTTGAGGGTTTAGATGGTGAACGGATATCTCAGATGTGTCGATGCACAGGAAGCCAGAGCTGGTGCGGAGGGGATCGATGGAACTACTGGGAATGGGTAAAGCAACACCCAGGGAGGTGTTATGTCGTGCTGAATGGGCGTCTCCCATAGCAACTGCAACCACTATTCAAAATCAAACTCCTGAATGAGGATGGAGCTTTCGTTGGGTACTGGGTAGCCCTGGCGCTCACCACAATACCCGAAAACTTGGGTAACCTGGATCCCGTCTCGACATTTGTACAAGTGAGAAAAGCACCGGCAGCCGTTGCTTTGCAAGTTTTCAGTGTGGGAAATATTGTCGGTTGCGCGCACATCATTCCAGAGAAAGCTACTAGTAGTAATACAGGAGACGGACGAAACGAACTATGGATTGTCAATAGCCACATTGATCTCGCGACTTGGAATGATGTGTATAATTAGTAAAGAGAGAATGACATTTTGCGCGCAGGTAGAAGGAACGCGAGGAGAGATTTTGGCAGCGTCACCCATCGCCTTGCAATCCCGTACAATTAGTAAAGAGGGAATTGCATTTTGCGCGCAGGTAGAAGGAACGCGAGGAGAGATTTTCGCAGCGTCACCCATCGCCTTGCAATCCCGTATAATTAGTAAAGAGAGAATTGCATTTTGCGC
>Ga0307512_10001244_pt1 | contig 36736 bp, 38 predicted proteins | sample 14_EM_MG_FD_200267 | JGI IMG/M metagenome (GOLD analysis project Ga0307512, IMG submission 200267) | Populus trichocarpa ectomycorrhiza microbial communities from riparian zone in the Pacific Northwest, United States - 14_EM | ecosystem: Host-associated > Plants > Roots > Unclassified | place...
CCAGAAAAAATATCCAGGTGGAGTACCGGTGGGTACCTGCTCATAAAGGGATAGAAGGTAACGAAGAAGCGGATCAACAGGCAACAAAAGCGGCGTATAAGCATTGTGGAAGTTATACCGAAACGCAAAATCCGCTTCCGTTTTTAGATTATGTTTCTTTCTCCCATGTTAGCCGAAGGTTGACCGAGGTGAAGTGGGAAGAAAGTAAGAAAGAAATAAAAGAGATGGGGAAGAAGTCAAAGCACAGTTACCGGTATGATTTGGTGAAGAGGGGAGGTAACAGTGTAGTGATGGGAGCCAAAAAGACGATTGCGGCGAGGTTTTATCAGCTTAAGTCAGGACATGCACTGATAGCGAAATACCTATTGCGGATCGGAAAAAGAAGGGATATGAAATGCTGGTGGTGTGGGCATGAATATCAGACAAGAGATCACCTGTTTAAATGGTGTAAGAGATGGAAACGAGAACAAAAAAGGCTTTGGGTTGATGGGCAAGAGGGGGAGGATGGGTATGAGGGCGTTGAAAAGAGTTTAAAGAAGCCAAAGATTTTATTGCCAATGTCTCTCGTTTTTGCAGAAGAAAAATGTTCGCAGGCTCTGATGGATTTTTTATTTCGTACAGATGTCGGCAGAATTAGCGGAGTGGTGGAGGAGGCGGAGAACTCAGATCACGAGGAGTCGAGTGATGGGGGGGTGTAAAAGTTTGATGTTGTTTTTTGGCGGTTTCTTTTGTTTTTTTTGGAGATGAGGACTCACGACTTTGCTTTTGTTTCTTTATGTTACGGAAGAAGTGGGGAGGAAATATGTACGGGATATGCCATGGCCGCCAGCGGCCGAATGCAATATGATTACAAACAAAACAAAGCCCGCTTGAGAGCCTGGTTGAGAGCCGGCTTGAGAGCCTTATTGAGAGCCTGATTGAGAGCCTACTTGAGAGCCTGCTTCAGAGCCGTGCTTGAGAGAGCCGAGCTTCGGCAGGAGTAGCGTTTCCAGAGGAATCTTTGGGCCGATTGAACTCTGAGTTTGTGGAAGCTTTGGCCAATAGAAGGCTTAAGTCTGTTGATGCTTTGACATTGACGTTGATGTAGCCAACCTACTTGACTAAGTGCATTCGGTACCATCACCATCACCAGCACCATCACCAGCACCATCACCATCATCACCATCACCATTATCACCATCAGCCCCGGACCGAATGCGTACGCATACGCCCAAAATCGACAGGAAACTAGCTGCAGATTCCGCTGTGAAAACTGAGTCGGAGATCTGCTCTCCCCGAGATCCAATTGTCTACCTTTCCTGCAGAATCTAAGGCTGCAATTATCAACACCATGACCTTGAGGCATCGTGAGATCTTGTCATGGTGGCCGCGCTAAAGATAAGGTTCAGACTACTATATCGACCGACGTCACGATTTCGGCCAACATACGCCGCCTGCCACCTGCCACACGCCACACGCTGCCCGCTGCCCGCTGCCCGCCAAACACTTCCCGCCATACGCCACCAGCCTCACGCCTCCCGGTACCTAGCGTCTGCAACTCAGCAAGTCTCTGGATCGAACACGCAGGAGCATACATGGGAGCATATAGTCAAGTGAGTTTGGGTGTGTCTTGCCGCTTGAGAGTGTACTTGGGAGCGTAGAGCCAAGTAGGCTGGGAGTGTGTCATCGAGTGCAATTGGAAGTGTACTTGAGAGCGTGCTCGGGAGTGTGCTTGAGAGCGTCTTGAGAGCTTACTTGGGAGTGTACAGTCAAGCAGGCTGGGAGTGTGCCATCGAGTGCAATTGGGAGCGTCCTTGGGAGCATGCTCGGGAGTGTAAGTGAGAACGTACTCGGAGTGTACTTGGGAGTGTTTTGAGGGCTTACTTGGGAGCGTAAGTCAAGCAGGCTGGGAGTGTACAATCGAGTGCAATCAGGAGTGTACTTCAGAGCGTACTTGGGAGCGTGCAATGAAGTGCATTTGGTAGTTTGGCTTCAAGTTTGTTGAATGCAGCATGATGTATAGTATCAAACGCACATAATCGCATGCGTATCATAGTAATCTAGTCAATGCGCAGGTCCATAGGACCTCATAGTGCCACGCGTCAAATATGCTATGGATTACCGTCCCAAAAACTGCTTCTCTGAGTTACGCGTCGCGTAAGGTCATTTTTCCCGGTGGTTGATAATAGACTTCCGGTGGCTGGAAGGGGTCTGTGAGAACTACTGCACAATAAAATTCACACTAATATATAAGCTTTTACTAACGAATACAGTTCTTTTAGCAGCACATCTAGGCCATCGGCCAAACCGTAACCCCACACTGCAAACCTAAATTCCCTTCTTTCGCCAAACCTACAGACACCATCCCCTAGAATCTTACTGGCAATTCTACCCCAGGTGCCGTGCATTCCACTGTAAACTAGTTAGCATAGGGCACCTGACCTCAGGTATACTTCCTTACCTTACAGATAATGACCATCCTTCAAAATCCTCCGAGTCTTGCCACACCTCTAAAGCCACTAGTTTTTCCTTCATCTTGTCAAGATTTTCCTCGCATACTGGAAAGGCCATCGGTTTTGGGAGGCTTATACATTGAACCACCTTGCCGTTTTGTCTTGTGATATCTAGAACCTTATGTCTGATTAAGCCCATGGCAATATCTGACAATCCTGGTGTTGTATATACACTATCCCACATCTCCTGATGCCTCTTGTATATTGCTGCGATGGCCAGTTATTGTGCAGCAGCCATTGGAACGATCACTCACCACTGGTGATTATGGAGATAAATAGCAGTGCTTGTATAGCCTTGCCAGTGGCAATGTAGGTGTGGAGGTGCCACTGGAGAGCGGTTGCCATTAGACAGACGAACTCAGGTGACATTTGCGCCAGAAAGCGCGAATCTTAGACGCCCAGGAATTTGTTCCCATTGAAAAAACAGTGGTAAATAGCAGTGGCGATGTAGCTACTAAAGTATGGCTCCTTGCAAGTCTGACGATAAATATCAGTATTATTCCTGCCAGTGGATGTATGATACCTACTTCCGCGTCTTTCTTCTCAAAGATGTATCGTTCTTTGTCGAATAGCCAGCGGACCTTACCCTTCCTCGTTGAGACCTCCATCTCCAGGAGTTGGTATATCTCTTTGAGTTTTATGCTGATCTGCGAAACTGCGGTGCTCTCATCGTGATCGTCGGGCTGATAGTTTGTTGCTTGGGCGTTGCTAGAGCTGGAGAGCTTGGGAGAAGGTGGTGCTGCGTTCACAATTTGATTGGAGGCGTTGAAAGTAATAGTATTTTGGCCCTCCGTGTGGCAGCGGTAGTAGAGCCAGCGAGCACTGTCTTGGGCTTCGCTGGAGAAGTAGCCGGTCGACAGATAGTCGCCCTGGCAAAGTTCTCCCGCCCAACGCTCTCCTAAGGCGTCAAGGACAACATCCCCTGCATTAATATTACCGTCTAGATAAAGAGCAATTCAGTATATATGCGACCTAACGCTCAGTGCTGGTTACTCACGTGTCTGATGCGCAGTCATATTCCCTGCATTCATGGCAGCAAATAATCCGATCGGTTCGGTCCATGTAGATCGGAACGAGACCCAGGCATCGTCTGATGTCTTGTATGAGAATGAAGACTTGTATGAAGATGGTGGCTGTATGAGGATATGCATCAGGACCAGGGTGATGCGTCTCATGTCAAATAGAGCATACGCGTACGCATATGGGAGGTTGTACATATACGGGCCTTTGAGATAGAGAGGATTAATAAAGTCAATCAACAAGTCAAAGAAGCATCCAAAGTAACAGGCAGCGATCATGAACACACCAGTAAGCCGGGGTTTCAGTCCACGTCCCGTCAGATTGGACCGCTTGAGCACAGTTTTTCTGTGCACCCGGAACCGCAAGTGTAAGAAGCTTAGCTGCTGTACCTGTCAGGTCTTCATTGTAGATGGCAAGAGAGCCGGTAATCATGCCTCCATTAGTGACGCCTTTTCCATCACGACTCCAGTCAGCATTTAATCAAGGAAATAGGAGGAGGAAGAAGGGAAAAGGGGGAAGGGGAGAATTCTAACAGTTCCAATTTCCGTTAACGAACAGAAACCACATATTAGTCTCATAGGCCTCGATACCCTTCTAGAGACCAAGGGAGATGATAGACCACATGATAGCATCCCGTTGAGTGGTACTCCACGCATCGTAAAGCCAATCGTAGGCGTAAGCAAAAGCAGTGGTGAATTCGCCGATGTCAAGCCAGTACCTATAGTGTCATCAGAACAGTGCTGAAACTAAACCTGGAAACGGCAGAAACATACTGAGAATTCCAGTTATCACCTGCAATTCCAAAATACTGCGTAGAAGAATTTCCAGGAGCCACAACAATCTCTTCCCAGGTGCGATCGACCCACTTAGTATTGCCCGACAGGATACGCATACGCCCAGTGCTTAATCCTCAACTGCACCTCCCGTGCAACATCAAGCACCCCGCTACCGCCCCTAATATGTTGATAGATAAGGTTCGTGACTGCTCTTTTAGACTTCACACTTTGCTCTTCCCTTCCCTATGCATCTTGGACCTTTAGACCTGTACCTAGTCATCGCATAATAGCCAATACACACGGTTCTCCCCTTCATCGTCGCAACATAATGATCCATCGATTGAATAGTTAGTCGGTGGCATGCCATAATACTCGGCCGCTCGCTCATAGATTGTCTTGTTCCAGCTCGCGAGATACGGATCCGCCGCGATAAATGCCGGGAGGCGCTTCCACTTGTAGCTGGGTGCAAACAGCCTTGGATGATCGGCTCGAACATTACCAGTACCCGTCGGCGCACCTAGATCTAGACTCCAGGCAAGATGAGAGTTTGTTCCGACTGTCGGAGCAGACAGACGTCCCAAATCTCCGGTGTTGTAGATGGACACCGTAAGGGCTGTAGGAACTGACCAGCTGTGTCTGCTCCAGGGAGTTCCTCTAATTCATTCATTTTGCGTCCTAAAGGCGCTGTGGAGCTCCTGCCTGGCGTACTGACATCGATCTGGATATATAGAACCATGAGCACCAAAAGCGTCGCAGACATCCTGGCCCAACGAGTCCTGCGCGCTCGGACAAGTATACTGCCCTTTACTGAGGGAAACATTATTTTAGCGAGTCTAAAACTTGCGGCTATGGGAGTGGTAATAGAAGAAAGGGTATAAGGATGACATAAGATAGGTCCGCTGTTGGGTTGAGTAGAGACAGCTGGAGTAATCGATGATGGGGCGGAGCTATATATTCTTACCCTTACCCTATGTGTCAAGCGAGACAACGAAGTTTACGAATTTCGTACATTACTGATACTTAATAAAGTACGTGCTGGTATTTCACATGGCTGTTCAGATGCTGCATCCGCATAAATGTTTGCCATCCAAAGAGTGTCCACAGGCTAGCCCCATCCGTTAACACAGTTGCTGAAGCGGAATGTCTTCATTACAAGGCATCACATACCATTTGCAGCTTACATAGAGGCAAAGCCACAGTCCCAGTAAAGTAATTGTTATTGCTCTATGCTTTAGATATTGGACTTACAAGCCCCTTGTCATGATGGCTAGCATGACCCTGGCCCAGCTCATGGTTTCCTAGTGGGCAGAATACCCCGGATCAAAGTTTCACCGGCTCGCTTAGGCAGTATTAGCATTTGATGAAATTTTTATACATGGTAGGCCGGGGCAGGGGCATTGACTTAGGGGAGGAGGCTCAATTCACTACGAATCAACACTTTCTCCCCGCGTTATACCCTGTTTAGTACATAGCGCACTGATAATTCCCAATTTCCTAGGGGTTTCTACCAGAAATTGGGAGTCCAGATTGATCATGCCAGACCCGAGTACTGTACCGGCCACTGAGGTCCGGACGTCAACAGTCAGCACGGGGTGTCTGTCCAGCTGTTTATATGCCTCTGTCAGCGTCAGCAGGCCAGTATCCAAGCAGCAAAAGTTGTCAGCACCTTCAAGTTCAATTCTATATAATACATTTAAAACAGAATCCATATATGGGGTGGGGTAAAGGGTGGATTAAGTGTGAAAATACCCGTTCTCCCTGCACTTATGACAAGCCACGAATTGAGAACTTCTTCCATGCACTGCCATCATTTCCATAACCCTGTCCATCTCTTCTGCAGCCTTCAGCACTGGCTGTCCAAAACGATATTATTTGTCAGCAGCAGACAGTGTCCGAGCCTCAGTGGCCGGTACAGTTCAACGGCGTAGATATGCGAATGATATATTTATCTCAGTATTTTCTGTTAGATACGATTATTTTCAATTCCTAATTGTAGAAAGTGATATATACAACACCCTGCAGCTCATATGATGACGATTTGATGTTAACAAGGCAGGTAATTAACTATAATATCTCTTTTAAATATGACACATTACAACTAGGTATACATATATCCAATAATTGGTGTTCTGCTATGACAGGAAATAGTGGACAAAACTCTAATTTCCGTATGTTTTCATATTCTCAAGTGTTTTCAAGTTTAGTGTTACCCACCAACAAACTAAACCTGTGTACACAGTTTTTATTTGTTTTCATGTGTTTTCAGTTAAACTTGAAACACACGAGTTAGAGTTTTATCCACTTTGGGATACTATATCTGCTATATTTATTGGCATAAAATGTTCCATGTTAGACCTGCGTATCGGGGGGGCTACCAGTAGACCTAATGTTATCGACATGGTCCCCATAAATCTGAGATTTTCCCAACTCTCGGCGTTGCGAAACAATACGTAAAGCATTCTAGCTTACACCGCTATGAAAGCCGGAACGTAACGAGGTTGTCTTCGGGGCCACTTTGAAACCCGAAAGCGCGGGGATATTTCAGCTTTCGGAGCGATATCTCCAGCTTTCAGGAGGAGAACTGGGCTTCGCTTTCGCATTCTTAACCTCGAGCTTTCCTCTAGAAAAGATGTAGCGATTTCGGGCTTTCCTTACTGAGAGATGTGAAGATTTCGGGGGTTTCTCCAGGGATATTTTTTTTCTCATCTTCTCACTTTTGCGCTTTCCTCGTAGTAATACTGGGCTTTCCACACGGCCTGGCTTTCATCTTCTCATGTAAATCGAGGATACATTAATGAACTAAGTGAATAGTTTTGATCTCTGCAGTAGTACTATAGAGCTCTCTCTAATGGTTACTTAAAACTGTAAAGAATAATAGAGGGTTAGCTTCGGTGGTCGAGTCGAATCGTCACTCTGCACAGGTAGACAACCGGTATATTGATAGCTAAGTCTTACTTGTATCTTCAGGGGAAGCCTGAAGAGCAAGAACAAAAAGATTGTACATAACCAGGTGCTTCTATAGCCGTTTTTGTTTGTTTGTAATCATATTGTATTCGGCCGCTCGCAGCCATGACATACATCTTCCTAAACTATCCTCATCACTCCTTGAACCTAACAAAAGAAACAAGTAAATCTATGACTCCCCTTCCACTACCCTTGCCCCCACTTATATAGCCGTACACTGCTCTTCCGTTTGCATCAACAGGGAAACAATCAGAGTCTCCTAGCAACTGCTAGAACTCGAAAGAACATTCCATCGCTATGAGTCAAACAACGAGTCAGAGCAAACAAAAGTAAGTAAACAGAAAAGCAAAGTAAACAGAATAACTCGAAAATTAGAAAATTATTGATGACACGCTAGAAACATTCTAATCTTAAGTAAGCACTTGTAACATCGTAACATAATAAGTGACTAAACAATGAGGAATCATCCAATTTTCTCACAACCTGTCCAAAACGTCAATTACCAATGGTTGCGTCAAGACCAAAGAAGCCTAACCGTCTGTGACGGTTCGATCGTAATTGCTGACAACACCACAAAACAGTTTCGAGTCCGGTTTGCCAAGAAACCTAACCTTTTGATTCAGTTGAGGCCGTTGTGAACTCTAGGAATTCCCTAACCTCTGGGGCTATAGAGGTATGACTTGTCATGAACTAGCTTCAACGAGGTTGTCAATTTACAATCTGTAAGTTTGAAGATACCCCGTCAACGCATCACATCACTATCATCACATCGGGGTTGTCCACTACAAACTACAAACTCGAAGAGGTATGCTGGGTGGTCCACTTACACACTACAAGTTTGAGATACATGTCAGCACATCGCCACGCCAATAGTCACCAGGGTTACACTGACGTCCTGCAAGCTCGAATATGCGTGTCAACAACCTACTCTCAAATCATCATGACCTCTCCAATACAGCGTTCCTAAGTAGTCCAGCCTGCTGGTGGGCTTTCTAGTAGACTGAAGATCTGGCCGGCCTAGATGCGGCTGTATCGGCCACCCACAAATCAGGCCCGCCACCTAGGTACACTGTGTCCATAGTCATCAAAGTGGTCCACTTACTCTCTACGAATTCGAAGAGACGCATTAGCACTCCATAATAACCATGCCAATAGTCATTGAGGTCTTCCACTCACACACTACAAGTAGAAATATGTGCGTTACTCACTCGTCAATACTCCAATGGTCGTCGGGGAGGTTCACTTACGCCCTACAAGTTTGAAGATACTCGTCAGCACTTTTCTTCACTGTCACCATGCTAACAGTCATCTGAGTCATCCACTTCGGTGCTACAAGTTCAAATTTGCAGGTCAGCAGCTCTCATTTCACCATTGCCATGCAAATGGCTATCAGGGTCGTCCACTTACAAACTGCGTGTTTATTAGTACCTTACTCTTACATTGGTATCACAACATTAATGGCTGTCAGGGTGTTAACTAACTTTTTCTTTCAAGTTGAAGATACGCCTTAGCACATTGCTGTCACCATGCCAACGGTCACCGGGGTCATCCACTTACCACCTACAAGTTTGAGTATGTGTGTCAGCACCCTTCCACTACATCGGCGATGATCATCTGAGTGGTCCACTTACACTCTCCCCTGCCTAATACCACTCAGTGCTGTTATACTCACATAACCCATCACACTATAAGTTCGAATGCCCTTCTCACATCACCATTCCGGGCTCATCCACTTACTAGAGTACAAGTGTGCCCCATACATTCGCAAGAACAAGTTTAACATTGTCATTCGAAAAGGATAAAAAAATTCATTGTAAATACTTGTTAGTGTAAGAGTGGTCTTACTGGAAATAATCGATATTCGATGGGTTAACCCCAAATAGTAGCAGAAACATCAAGTCTTATATTGCGCGTTGTCGGGGATTTAGGGCTGTTGACGCGTTTCAGTGCGGAATGGCCGATGGACGGTCGAGATTTGTGTTGAAAGAGCAATGCACTCTACTCAATTTCGAGGACGCTGCATGATGAGATGAGAAATCTCGATTGATTAATTATGTTGTGCATAGTACGATCTAGCCATGCGGGATAAGGGCAAGGGTCCTAAACCGGACATTTATTTTCCCTTCGCGGTAAACACCGAGTGAGAATCCTAGGCCCAATGAAACCGCAAAGAACCGCCCACTATTTCTCGCCACAGAACCGGTCATATTATCTATGATTCTTGACCACCGAATGGGTAGAAAGTCTGGCTAAGAACCAAACGCTGTATCTTGTCGTTTCGACCTACTTCTAAATCATTTCCATTTAGTCCCCTTGGCCTAGCAACTGTTAGGTTCAGGTGAATACGAATCAAAATGAGAGCGGTAACGCACCTCCGGTAGCAAGAGATAGTACAATATCTAGCTAACTGCATGGTGAGTGCTCCGCACAGTGTAGGAAGTGCATGGCTGGAGGTTCTGCGACCAGTTGAGCGCTTGTGTGTAGAACATACATCGATGATTTCAAGGCCCTCAATGACAAATATTTTTCCTTGACCCCCGTTATTCTCGCATCCCCCAAGTAACCAAAGCTCTAAAACTGGTTTTATATTCACCATCCTATCTGGTCCCACTCTAGCACTGGTGATAAGACACCATCGGTTGGAACAGCCCCGCAGATCCAACATCCATAGCCCATCACATAGCTGTAATTCCAATGATAACACCTATACTCCTCCAGCGTCCTCCCGATATAATCCCCCTCCTCATCCCCTTCATCCTCCTCATCCTCCTCATCCTCCTCCACCCTTTCTAAAAGTGCAAACATTGCAAGATTCATAGCGAGGTAAAGCACAACCCCGACCATAAAACCGGATATTTCGAAATGAATATGGAGTTCCATTGCCGTGTTGGGAGTTGCTCTCGTTCCTAGAGCTTTTTGTCAGTTGGGGGTCGTGGATGTTCTGCCTCGGTCGTCGTCGTCGTCGTCGTCGTGCTTTATCTAGCTGGTTTCAAACGAATTGACAAACTTTGAGTAAGTGGATCGTGAGTGAGTGAGTTCTCTATGCATTATGAATACTAAGCTAGTCCTGGAACTCTACCTGCGGCTTAAGGTTTGTGGGGACAAAATTTGAGTTTTAAACTTCATGAGAGTAAGTATGCTGAGGAAAGCTAGCTCGGTTTCCGAAGATATCGATCCTCAACTTCAATACTGCCAGGTAAACTAGACTACATAACGGAACATCGGAACATGGGCCTATAACTTATCACCCTAAGGCGCCCAGCAATCTCGAGCCATAATGCAGCAACCCACTCTCCACCGAGAGAAAAATTGGAGTGCATGGCATTTGTCACTTGCCACTAAACCAGGTGTTGCGAACTCTATGTAACCTTTTCTGTTGGCCATTCTATCCCCGAGTACTTTTGGGCATGGTATCTTCTTCCAGTCTTAAGATGAGAATTTTCGTCGAGATTGAACAAAGACGAGTGATTTCTGTGTCCACACCCATACTACAATGACAATTCACAGTATTAGACGTTAGAAAAGCGGATGGCCACTAAAACTCTTATTTATTTGGAACAAAAGGTGCATTAATCAACCGCGTACACATTGTCTATATAAAACTACCTCATACTTATTTGTGTCGCTCAGACTTATTCGTCTCGTTTTACACAGGTACTCGATTTTGTAGTTCTAATTTCATGATCACGAAACATTTGTAAAACGATAATATGGCATCTATTGTCTATCTATGTCTTATCTATATATGTACATACGGTCGATATGGGCTAGTGGGAGACGGTACTCAAGCACACTTGGAGATGCACTTAGAGGTGCACTTGAAGACGGTGATCGAGCGCACTTAGAGGTGCATTCGGATGTGCACTCGGAGGTGCACTTGAAGGTGGTCGATCTGATTTGGGTAGAAACGGTCGATCTGGGTTGGCCAGGAACATTCAGGGGTTAACTCGTGGTCGTGGGAATATAAGGAGAGCAGACGTAATATCTCGTTCTCTCAGGAAGCTGGCTGGAGACGGAGCTCGGGGGCTGACTGGAGATGGTCGATCTGGGCTCGCTAGAAGCTGAGACTGCGTTCACGGATTAACTCGCGATCGTGGGAATGTAAGGAGAGAAGACTTAATTCGTGCTCTTAGAGAGCTGGCTGGGAGCTGGCTGGAGACAGTTGATCTGGGTTTGTAGGAGACGGTCGATTTGAGTTGGCTGGAGACGGTGCTTGGGAGCCGGCTGGAGGCAGTATATGGATTAACAGATGATCCTGTTATGGGCAGGTAGAGAGGGATGACTAACTTTATGTTCTCAGGTGCTGATAGAGTAGTGGGCGAGATTGAGAGAGCTTGGGGGTGAAGAGGAGATGGGAGGAGATGGGAGGAAATGGGGAAACCATCTAGATTACCCCATTCCTGTTACACAGCCGAGAGGTCAACGAGGTACTGCAGCGAGCACGATGCTTCGGATGGCCTTCCCAGTGTGACGCTTTTTATTTACTGACCACATTGCTGTAATATCTTCTATTCCAACTTAAGGGTCTGTGACGCGGAATTTGGGGTGTTTCCTACCACGCTGCCGGTACCTATTATATCAAAACAATCCGATTTTGGCTCAGCGATTGTCAATGGCTTGAAAGATTACCATCACCTGTGATGTGACAAATGAGTCTTGGACCCAGGGTCACTCGGATGCCCTCGTTGTGACTGACGAAACACCTGTTTTTACCTACTACACAGGGCTCTGTGACACTGACGTTTGAAGAACCGTGCTCGCTACAGTAGTAACCGAGGATTCCCCCATGTACTAGAGCTTGAGGGGAAAATAATGGTGGCTAAGCTCAGCTACACATATCTCATCGCACGTCGAAATTTAAGGACTGGCATGCACACAAACCAGCGTGGTGGTAGAAGTTATCTTTTCCCCAAGATTCATCTGCTTACCATATAACTTATATCAAACAAAAAACTCTGGTATTTAATTGTAGCGCAATAGCAAAAAGAAAAAAGGTAGAATCCTCTCATCAAGCATTATGCCGTTCACCTCCTACATGCCCAACAATCTCTCCTCCCATCGCCCTCTCCTCATCCTCTCCGGAGAAAGAAAGGTTAAAAGAAACCGGGCCCTTCAGCCTCTCTAATCTTTTATCTAAATTTCGCCACACACCTGTAGTACCATCATTAGCATCGTCTCCAACCAAACGAAGGTGGAAAAATATACCGTCCCATAACCTCACCCTGGCACACGAGCTCAGCGTTAAACTCGCTTCCATCCAGTGTAAGATAAATATCGAAGTAAACACGATAAAACACGCCCTGCGGCGTATCCATCCTCTCAAAGTCCTTCTCCAGGTTCTTCCTTGACAGGTCACTAGTCAGCGTGACCACCTCCTTGATTCCTACACTGTACATTAGCAAAATAAAATAAAAAATAGCCACATTGTGTACGGGAGAGGGAACGAACTGGGATCCTTCGTGTACTCCGGACAGACGTCATCGTCACAAGCATACAATATATCCTCGTACATCAGCGTCGCCCCAGGAGCAACCTGTCTAAAGAACGAGACCTTGACGGGTTCTCCAATTTTGACGCGCTGTCCCTTGGTGACAAAGATCTGTCGCGTGTACTTGCAGCGATCCTTTCCGTCCAAGCTGGGAACTCTGTATTGTTCGGGGTGGTGGCCCTCCTTGAATGGTTGTAGAGTGGCCATGAGGTAATGGCGTCTTGCAACACGCGAGGTAACCACCCGCTCTGTGATACCGGCCGTAACAGCTCCCTTGACGATAGCAGCCACCGAGTCCATAGGTCGTACAACCGTGGACTGGAACTGTGGAGGCACGTGGAGCTTAATTTGCTGGAACAGATACTCGGAAGCACCAAATCCACCGACAACAAGGACATTCTGTAGCTGTCGATTCTGTGCCTGGATGGCAATGATCTGGTTGCGGACGAGCTCAAGGATGCGGTTTACAACGGGCTCAAAACACTGCAGAATCTCTTCGTTTGTGAACGACATATAACCTTCTTCGATGCCAGCGTCGGGGTATTCAGCCTCAATACCGACATCGACAGCCCACTTCTGTCCGTTATTTCGGAAATCGGCCTTGATTCGGTTCTCGAAGTCCATGATACACTTGGCGTAAACCTTACCCGCAGTCTTGGATCCATCGGGTAGCTTCATTTTGCGGATCTTTGCACGGAGGATGTTGGAGAAGTTTCGGTTAAGCGCGGTGGAGCCACAAGAATCACCAGAGCCGGCTGTACACTCGGCCACTGTGAAGGGTACTTCCTCTTCGACCTCGTAGGCAATCAAATCGACTGTTCCACCGCCGCAATCCACAATCAACACTGCATCGTGTACCTTCAAGTTAAGCAATCCAGTCTTGGAACAGAACATAGCTGCAGCCTCCGGCTCAGTGATGAGGGTAAGACGGTTGTCGTTCTCATCTCTAAGGAAGCCAGCCTGAATAGCTGCAGCACGGGTAGCAGCCTTTCCTGCATCGTTCCAGATAGCAGGGACAGTAAGGAAATAGCGAATGTTGCGCTCCTCGCGGTTAAACACTTCACCCAGAGTCTTCTGCAATTGGGCACGCATGGCTTGCCGGAGCTTGAAGAGGTAGTCTGCAGCTACATCGATCTCGGACTTTCCAGGTGGGAGGGGAGGAAGGTTGATGGGGTCGATATACGTGTTTCCGGAAAGCATAAGCTGGAGCTTAAACCATTCGACCTATAAAACGAGATTAACACCAAAATCCAAAATCTCTTCCTCAAGAAACAACCCAACCACTTACCTTCTGCACACCAGGTTTTGGATAACCCGTCGGTGCCAGGGCATCTGCAATGTCAGGACCCCATCCCACAACCTTCTGATATTGATCGTAATAAAGAACAGTTGGAATCTGCGGAGCTCATCAGCATATCGCACTTTATCGTCTATCGCGCACTAAAAAACCCACTTTGTTTTTCGTCTGATTACCAGCTCCCGGCCACTCGGTGATAATGTCCTCCTTGGCCTCCTGGTCGGTTGCGAATGCAAAAGCAACACCGCTAAAAGTTGTACCCTAATTCACTCTCAGCCTCACCCTCTCCAAAACCACCATGTTGGGATACTCACAAAATCGATACCAACAATCAACTGCGCCTTTCCTCGATTGGTTCCCTCAACCTCCGAAACGGCCGGTCTCCCACTTGTCATCATGTTTTGCTGGCTACCGGTACTCGCCCGATGTTGCATAGGGTATCCTGGCGGCTGACTATATGGACCTGGCGGACCCATCTGTCCCATGGGGGGCTGCATCTGCTGAGGGATACCGCCTCCAATCTGCGTAGGCCCATATGGGGCATGTTGTTGTTGACCGTGGGGAGGCATCGGGGATTGTGGACGACCTTGTTGAGGGAGATGCGGGGGGCCAGTCGGAGGAGCTGCGTAAGGTGGAGGGTATGAAGGAGGACGTTGCGGGCCCGGTGGAGGACCAGCAGCAGAATTCGCTGGAGGCGGAGAAGGTGTAGGCTGCTGCTGTTTGTTGCGACCAAAGTTTATTCGGAGGCGATTACTGAACCCAGGACCGGACATTTTGAAAGGAAGACAGAAGGGAGGGTGGGGAAGGCGGGGGTGGGTGGTCTTTTCAGAACGATCGAGTTAATGAAGAGAAGCAGCAGCAGCGGTTAGCAAATTGCACGGTTACTGAGCGTGCTTCCCTCGAAACGTAAGTCAGGCAGGCAGGGCAAACAAGATGGAGGGATGGATGGATGGATGGGACGCTGCTAGGGCGGCGGAGCAGCTGGCAGCCAACACGCAGAGAGATGCAAGTGAGGCTGAAGATTCCACAAAAGCAACCCTAGTTAGCTGTTGACTGGAAAAGATATTATCGGGGTTTTGGCTGCGGTGGTCGTTCTAAAGCAGCCATTACTTACTCAAATGGGACGTGCCAATGCACCTGAAGCATAAGAAGGCTGGATCTCGATGTATGTATGCTGTGTCTGTTGGAATGTTCGGTCGGGGGCGAGCGAGTGAGGGGGCCACACAACGCGCAAAGAGCAATTAAAAAAGAACCCGAGAAGACAGACTCCGAGTGCGACGGTGGTGGACAAACGTGACAAAAACAGGCTTGAACCGAGGAGGCCAGAAAGTAACGAGCGGTGGAGGGAAAGATAGGAGCGACGAACGAATTGAGGCTGGGAGTTGGCTGGCAAGTAGCAGTGGATGGTAGGCGGTGAGCGGGGTTGCACGCGAGGGTATTGGATAGATGTGGTGCTACTAGGGACGATTGGCGCTTCGATTCCGACCTTTCACGATGTCCACCTTTCTTGGTTTTAGTTGAGAATGATGCGGGTGTGATGATGGATGAGCAGGTGGAGAGAGCTGTCTAGGTAACAGGTTGACCTTATAGTTAGCTCTGTCAGGAATCTATCTACCGTACAGTATTGGGCTGGAGCCTGGATGTTGGTCGGCGGCTGTGTCAGTCAATTCGCCAATTCACTCTACGTTGCTCGAAAGATGGCTAAAGTATCGCTCAGTAATAAACGAACAGCGACGGCTGTGGCTTTGGCCAATTTTTGCCATTCGTTTCCCATTACCCGTCTCGCACCCTCGGCAGCGAGAAGAGGTGTTGGTCATAAGGCTGACCCGTCCTAGCCTCGCACCCACTTCTTCCCCATTCCGCTAATCCTAGGCATCCACCTTGGCTGAGACTACGCATCTTTGTCTTGGACGCAGCACGATAAGCCCACCAGTCCTATTCTACCTTAGTTCATTTTCTGCAGACCAACCTTCAGCCCCAGTCCTGCAGTTTCTGTACTACCGAGCGCAGACGCACCAAAAAGAGCAGCGAGGGGAGGCGGGGGATTGTGATTGACCGGCCCGTCTGGTCTGACAACCCAAGTACCAGTGCAAACCAAACGGTGTCTATTGGAGATCAGAAGAATCATCTCTAGCAATTGCACTGATCTCGATTCCCAAATACCTTCAAACACCAATCACCAAATCCTACAGATGCAGACCTTGCAGTTTCATCTGCACAGCTTACTCCACCGTGACCTCACACACATAAACCCCACTCCCTGCGCATATTCGGGGGCGAACGAGGATCTAGGAACCACAACTATTCGCAGCTCACAAGAGCTGCAAACAAATCAGGCCAGCCTTGGTTGCATGCATGTTATCTACACCATGGTTTGTCACTCATTTTCTACAATTGCTCTAAAATCTAACCCTACTCTGAAGGAGCGCATCGTAGGTACTCCAAGCTTCTGTGCCCTGCTTTGTAATAGGGTATAAAGTAATATTCACATACTTGACCATTCCCCCCATCTCCAACTCCGCAAGAAACCATAGAAATCCACACATCTCGGTATCATAAACACGTAAATTATAGGAAAGGAACCACCCTCACAACACTTTCACCCCAGTATTCAAAGCCACACCGGCGCCTTAACCAAGATACTCCTCCCCCTGACCTCAACTGCCATGAACCCTGCGACCCTAATCTTCTCCACATCACCCTTTCCATCCAGTCCCACCGGTAAACTAACTTGGCTCCCTTGCTGTTGCTGCTTACTCACGTTAGCCCCTTGGCCCTGCGGTGGTGCACCAGGGCTCGGGGGTGGCTGAGGAGCTGGTTGAGCCCCAGCACCATGAAGTGCCTTCTTGACCCTTCCACTGAATCCCGAACTCTTCTTCGTATCCTGCTTTTGCTGACCAGGTAAACCGGCAACTCCAGCACGTGTCGAAGGATTACCCGCGCCATCTTTTGGCGGTGCTTGTGGTCCTTCGTCGGCCACATTATCGCCAGAGTTGTTGCTGTTGTTGTCGGTTTGCATTTTTTCGGGCTCGGGGAGGGAGCTGGCGGGTGTTCCGAGGGGTGGAAGGCCGCCTTCACCTTTCATGAACTTTGCATCAAAGCGGCAGCCGGGAAGAGGATACCACACTCTGACGTCTCTCGATTCCACGGGGAGGTTCGAGGCTAGTCCAATGGCTATATCGACAACCATTTGTACACCTCCAAGAAGTCCTGGCGGCGTTGGTTCTTGAAGGTGGAATCGCAGATATTCCACTAGTTTATGGACCAGTTCTTCTGCCAGCCGGGTTCGTTTTTCGAGAGCTTGCGGACTATTGATCAGGCCGTGTAGAGCATCAAGCGTGGTGAGACGCCAATTGCAGACTTTGGTGCTCAAGGCATCATCATCTTCTACAGTTTGAGGCGTGGGAGCCAGTAGTCGGATATTGCGCTCAATTTCCTTGAGTTGCATTGAAAGCATTGTCTCAAGAGCGGGATGAAAGAATTGCTCCAAGATCTCATCAACAACCCACCGAGAGATTGTTGCTCTTCCAACAACCGTCATTTCTCTCCCTCCCTTAACCGCAGCTCCGGCATTGATGACATTTGTAAGCCAGTTAGGGATGGATTTCCAGGATTGACGAATTTCAAAGGCAACATTTTTGATAGCACCATCGAGTCGCTCAAAACGTGAGGTATATTCATTATCGTCGAGTGAGGTACGAGATTGCGCCAGACGCTGGTGGGCGAGGGTATTTTGAAGTCTCTCAATTTCGGCACTACGGTCAAAGTAGAGCGCTTTCACCTTACGGTATTTATTCTCTATTTAACTCGGTGATCAGCAGTTATTTTAAGGCGAGGTTGTCAGAGGATGCGTACGGAGCGTTTCCAATTCTTGTAGAGTCTGCTGAAGGTTAAGGCTCTCTTGGGTTTGTGTATCGCCGCCTCGAGATTGCGAACGTACTTCCGGCGTTGCTCTTCCCTGCTCCTCAAATTTGGATGGATCATATGCTTGATTTTGTTGCCCTCCTGATTGTCCTCCTTGGTTCTGGTAAGATTCATTTGAATTGGTCCGTTGCTGAACATATTGCTGTTGGTGTAACTGGCTCAGCGTCGAAGCATCTCGAGACGGAGGTTGTCTCATTACATCTATCGAGGGTCTGGGTCCAGGCGTCATATGTCCTTCCTGCTGCTGTTGCTGAAGATGTTGTGTCTGATACTCCTGTTGCTGTTGTTGTTGCTGTTGTTGCTGTTGCTGTTGCTGTTGCTGCTGTTGTTGCTGTTGCTGTTGATATTCCTGTCCCTGCTCGTAGTACTGCTGTTGTTGTGGCTGTTGTTGTGAGGCTAGACTAGCTTGGCTAAAGCTATTGTGTCGTTGGAATTCCCCACCTCGATTGACAGCGTAATCGATAATCTCAGATTCACGAGGACTAGGAAGAACAGATTGCGGTCTAGCTCCTTCTGGTGGCTGAAGATATGGGTCAAGGCCTTCGGTGTTGTGAGGAGGTTGTTGGTGATAAGATTGAGGTTCCGAGGACTGTTGCTGTTTATGTCTTGTTGAAATTCTGCGCGAAAGACTACCACCACCACTGCCTGGCTGCGGAGATGCGGGAGGTGCAGCAACAGAAGACCGATCACGTTCTCGATCGCGGTGTCCCCCGGAAAAGAAATTTAGTCCTACTGGTTTTCGATTCGATGATTGAGGTTGAGGATTGATTTCGTTACCACGGCGCGTGGATGTTGCAGAAGTTGCAGAGGATGAAGATGAGGGGTTAAAGGTTGGGTTGTCGTTGAGATCCGTGTTGCTGCCACCGCCGTTTGAGGGATGTAGACCTCGCTGTTGTTTCTGATGTTCAGCCGCAAACTCACCTCCCTTTGAGCCTGGAGATGGTGTTAATGGCGACGGTAGTGTTGAAGGGGGTCCCGGAGGTACAAGACTAATTGTCGCCGCCGGTCCAGTTTGAGTTGATATTGTGGGTCGGCCGTATTGCGCAGAGCTTTGAGCGGAGACGGAGGAGTTTGGGCGCGAAGAAGACGAGGTGGGGCCGGGCGGGGTGTGCGCCAACGGTGTAGACGCACGATTTGCAGGCTTTTGGAAGAAAGATTGGATTGAGGGCATCGTTTGGGGCGCTGGGCTCGCTTGATGCTGGCTCTCTTTCTTCTAAAGGATATAATAATAGCAGCCTCTAAATGCTCGACTAGATATTGGGAGCCGAATCTGGGAGCGTGCAGTTGGCAGTCGCAGTTGGGGGGAGGAAGGGAGCGTGGTAAATGGGTGATGAGACACAGCGTTTGGGGCTGGATAACCGCACAACAGAGAAGAGCGGCAAGAAGAATAGAAACTTCAAGTGTCCGACTGTCGGTCTGTCGGTCTGTCAATTGATGGGGTCGGCAGAAGGGCAGGTAACGGGAGAGCTGCAGCGTAAAGCGTCCTGTTCGTTACCGCAGCAGGAACAAGGGCTTGCTTCTGTTTCTTCTTTCTCGCCTCCGTCCGATGTAGCACAGCGAGCTGAAAGATGACCGCCAGATGCGAGCGCCTCACAAAACCATCAGTGATTGCTGTTGGGAAGCTGCTTAGAGCACTGAAGTGCTGCCTAGAGACCCTGGGAGAGCTAGGATGATTGATTCCCAAGGTTCTGCCCGCCGACACCTTTCCTACAGACCGGGTCTCGTATACACATAGGTATTTGGGTGATGACTCTACTTCATACTCGCCTACATCTCTTGTTTGTGGAATGAGAAGATACGAACGGTATGAATGATACGCAGACCGGTATTAGCTGTTGCCTCAGAAGTTAAGAGCACATTAAAACCCGTATCGTGAAATCTCAGTCTAAGGTGCTTGTTCACCAAGCTCTGATTCTATATTTATCGCTGACAAGGTGGGTGGTGGACTTGATACGCCTGCCCTTTGCGGCCAAAACCGTCGAGTTTGGTCTGGCAGACTTATCCGGCGATGCACTTTGCAATTGGATTCTACGTAAGATTACAAAGAACGTGCGAACACTCGAACACACCACTTTAATTCTTGTGATGTGGTGGAGTTTTTCTCACGCCACCACGAGATGTAGGCTCTGCGGTGATGTTGCTTAAATGCTCTCAGCAACGATAGTCGAGTGTCCGCCTGTCCCTGGGCCTCCTGGTACATAGTGCCCGGGTATATTTAGCCAGCTGTCTGCAGTATTCACTGCAAATTTGAAAATACCTCGCTTCATACTCTAAACCGAGTGGCTTGGGCGCGTAGGGTGGCTCTACTTGTTTATTGTCGTTTGTTGATTTCGCAGGCTTTGACGCTGCTACCAATGCCAATGTTACCACTGCTTGCCGAGAAGCTTGTTGTGAAGTTGTCTGTAAATGGGTGTGCCGCTGACCGTCAGAGCCGTCCCTGGCGGTTTCACCACGCTAGCAGTTCTCCTCCTCCATCTCCGCGTCGCAACCTCACCTCATAGCTGAAACACCTTCTATTCCCTCGACCCGATCCGTTCTTACATGCCCATGCCTGATATGACCGAGCCCAGAACCACCATTAGACCCGTTTAAACTTCTCCACCTTCATCTCTCCCTCTACAACACCCATATCATCGATTTTATTGCTCCGTCCGTCAACTCCGCCCGTCGTCTCGGAGGCGCAATGGCCGCTGCACGCACCGCCAGAAACCCAATGGCTCCTACGGCCGCACCTCAGCAACCGCACCCGCAAATGCAAATTCAAATCCAACATCAGCAACACCAGCAGCACTACCACCAGCAACAACAGCAATATGGCGGCGCATTCCCTTCCCCAAATTCGGCCGGCCTCGCCTTATCGCCCGGATTTACACCTACCATGCCCATCAACTATATCGATTATACGTGTTATATGCAGTTCCTTAGTCGAGCTGTCGAGGCTATCAAAGCCATACAACGCTTCGAGGACAGACGAGACATTATCGACCAGCGCTTCGATTCGTTCCGGTATGATGTGTTAGAAGAAATCAGGTTGCTGAAGAACAGTTTTCTACAGTCTCAGGGCCTGCCACCGTCGACCAACAAGCGCAGATCCGACGACGAAGACCCCTCCTCTAGCCTTCACAGCTCGCCGGATGCGAAGAAGTCAAAGACGGATATGGAGGAAGGCGACTCGCCTGAAGATGAGGTCAATACAAAGGGTACTTGGCGGTGTCTGTATTATGAGGAAGACCCAGAGACACACTTTCATTGCAAGGATAAACGGTACAAACGCGTCTCAGAGCTAAGAAGACACGTCAAAACTCACACCCTTCCGCATTGCTGTAATAAGTGTGGATATCGAACCGCAGAGGAGAGGCGATTGCAGAATCACAAGTGCGAGCCTGGGAACCGGAAGAAGTACTCTCCCGTAACGGAGGAGGATCGTCAAAAACATGAGCAGCTTGCAAGGCTGGGAATCAAAGTTGGACATATGCGTACGATCTTGTTTGGCAAAAAAGCAGATGCAGAATCGGTAAATGGAGACGACGGTACAATCCCCATCCATTAATTCCAACAACAGTACTAATTGAATTCTAGACACAGAAAGCTCAGAAAACAGCCGCCGTCCGTCCATCTCTAGGGTGAACCCACTGCAGCCGACTAATTTCACTTACCAGCACCCCAACCCCATCACCACTCAACCACCGCATCTAGGAATGAGCCAAGCATCATCACCACCGCTACAGATGTTTCCCCACCTTCCGCAGCAAATGCCACCGCAAATGCCATCGCAAATGCCTCCACAAATGCCCCCGCAAATGCCTCAACAAATGATGCGTCCCGCGTCACACACTCCACCCTTCCAACCTGGCTCTTCGGTCCCTCATTCTCCAGTGCAAGGACACGCAGCATGGTATTACCATGGCGTCCACCAACAAGACACCGGCGACTTTGTGCTTTACCCACCCGCCGCCTACGCCCCCCAATCCCCCCCTATACACGGTGTCTCTCTGGGTTCAGATGGCTCCTCCTCCTCTTCTCCGCCGCTATCAAATCAGAACCACCAGTCTCCGCCAGGACACTACACTCACCAAATACCATACATGAAAACTGAGCAGGAACCTTCACCAGTTGCGAGAGTAGACAGCCTCAACACGTTCCTGCAAGATGTGTTCCCTGAGGTTGATGGACCCGTTGGGGTACGAAACCGCGCAATGCCAGCCGAGGAAATTGCAGAAATGGAAGAGAACATGAGGAGGGCTGAGGAAGCAGAGAATCTGAGGAACGGACGGACTAAAAGCTTTGCGACAAGCTTTGGTAAAGCCCGTACCAGAACTAGCTTTATGCTTAAGGTTCGACAGAATCGAGTAGAGATGGTGGAGAAGTATGCAACCTCACCTTCCTTTTCCCTTCAAATTATAGTGACTGACTTTGTTTTTGCAGATCAAGGAGTTTGTTTAGACGCTTGTCTACCCGCTCTACTTCAGTGCCCGAGCGAAAGGGATTCTGGAGGAGCTGGAGTGCGCCCGCGAATCTTGGGAACGATCGTGATGTGCCCAGGGGCGTTCTGGACGAGAACGCCCCCACCCCAACCGCTGCCGCTGCCACCACTACCGCCACCTCTACCACGCTGGCTACAGCCGCGGAGCAGAAAAAAGAGGAGGGTGGAATTATGGGCAGCCTCAAGAAGGTGTTTACGATTGGCCTTGGAAGAAGGCGACCTACAGCCTAGATAGGTACCTACTTGGTAATCATGGCAAATTGCCGTTCCTCTGTATGTGATTTGAGTGGTATTGCGTTTCATTTTGTCTTTGGTACGACATCACGGCCGCGTTTGTTTTTGTCACATTCTGCTTACATTTTTTCTTTGCGTTGCTGGGCGTTATATATTGTTTGGGCTTCTGAGTGTTTAAGATATCACCTTGCAAGTGTGTTGGGGAGATCATTTGGGGACATTCGTTTGAGATACCATCATCGTCATTCAAAAACATTCGCTTGTGTTTTATCTTGCTTCTTTGACGCCTCTTTCTTTGGATTTGGCAGGACGGCGGGGTAGGTACATGTAATATAATAGGGCAATTCAAAATAGTGATATGGAACGTTGTCTTTACCACAAGGTGGGGGTATCGTGAGTTGCACTCGGGATGTATTTTGGACCGAACTCAGATTCTACTTTATAGCATTTGGGGAGACTAGCACAGAGTTTGAGTTCCGGTAGTCAAAGCTTCCCCGATCCGTGGCTCCTCCTAGGTCACACATTCAGTTGCCGTGACAAGACAACGAAGGGCCCGGGTCGACGTCCCGGCCCTACGGAATAACCATGCCAGTTGTCTGTCACTCGCCTCACCTCTTCATCACACTTCATATGTGCTCTTCAATGAAGTTTTCTCAATTCAAAAATCTCCCGTCCAGCCCAGTTCACAATTCTTCTCTTCCTTTCCCCAACAAACGCAAAAATGTGCCACCGCACATCAATTCAGCATCTCTCCTGCGGCCACAGCATTCCGGGCAACGAATCGACCTGTCACCGACGGTGCAACACATACTCGGACACGCGCTACATCATCAGCCGGAATCTGACCTCCAGCACCATTTGCAGTTTGTGCGGGTTCGCTGGGAAGGCGCTGGTTAGTGTTTGGAGGGCTGAGAATGACAGCGGTCTAGACAGTGGGGGAGTGAGAACGGTGGAGAGGGAAGAGGGGTGGGTTGAAGTTGTACCGTGCGGAACGTGTGGGTAATTATCTGCAATTTACATTTAAGCGGCTATCACTCGATGTTATGATCGGCATTATGATTTGCTCACTCGCCACTCCACAATTCTTTAAAAGAAAGTGTTGTGAATTCATTTCCATAAGGAGAAAAGCCGGACCTGTAGCATATACATAGAGCTACAATATGCCTGCCTGCATACAGCAGGAGGATCGAGTGCATTCGCTAGGACCACTGTAGCTTAGTGTTTATCCAATGACTTGGCTTGCTTGGTTCCTCTGTAGACTCTGGTCACTCGATTCGTGTCTCTAGCAGGCACTCAATAAAGATGCAGGTGAGTGACAAGCAGCTACAGTTATAACGTGGCTTCCTACCCGCTCATACTGCAGCGGATGGCCATGTGTGAATCCCTGGTACAGAAGTTGTAGAGTATGTCTCTTTTGTCACCGAGCTCCAGGTATCTCAATGGACTATTACGGGCAGGCGAATTCTAGGCCCGCATTGGTTAATAAAGTACACCCAGAGTGCGGGAGTCACGGCATTGTATCCTTATTTGTATTTATAGGGTGATCAGTACTCTACATATATGTAGAGTACTTGTGTATTTAGACTCTCTCTCCTCTTCGCTCTATTGCACACAATATACATGTCCATAAATCCCAGAGAAACTTGGTGCGAGTGATAGGCCATGTATAGATGGGCAATTTATGGACAACCAGACAACTCGATGCTCAATGTATCGTCACTCGACTCACATGTTCCTCACCACCTGAAGTACAAACAAACTGCAATCGAGGTCCAACTATAGAATGTCGGAGTGAGTGATGAAATGTGATGTGAGTTTATATAAATTTAGCTGGCAGGCCTGCAAACAAACTGGAGCTCATCTCTAGAAGCAACGTACATGAAAGTTAGTCCCTTTAGCAAGGGCACAGTGTATAAATTCCTATGACGCTAGCAGCACTTAAGTCGTGTACTGTTCTTGAGCCAGCTACCCAGATGTACTCATTACATGGATGACATGTTCTACGTCCTCTCTATTAACGATGCACCAGGCCCTGCCCGCGGAGGCGCCATCTGCTAACTATGGTAACTACCTTTGCTGAAAACAGACGCATGCGCAGATGACCATGGATGGGGTACCTTTGCAAACAAAGTACCTCCGTTTCCCGCAAAAGTTACTGGTTTATCTGATCACGCATAAACCGGATCACATTGCAATACTGTACTTCTGGCTGGCTGGATCGCACGGCCGCGTACGCGCGTACGTATGCATGCATCTACACTCACCGAATACAGTTTAAATTTGCTGGGTGACTCGAGACTCAACCGCCGAATAACAAACATAGTATAGTATGATATCACCGCGTGCAAACCCTTCCTGAATCGAGCCTAATTCCCAAAATGCACAACCATTTATTCTGTGTTTACTCCTTTATCTAGCGCCCCCGCCCCCGCAGGAGCGCGGGAAATGCAAATGCAAGTATAAATATAAAAACCAGTGTAATGCAATGCAATATCAACGGGACAGAAAGGAAACGCCGTAACAAAAGTAAGGGAGAAAAGAAGACACAATGGCTCTTTCTGCTTGAGATAAAGAGGATGAGAAAAGAAAATACGCATCAAAATGGGACAAATGCGAGGGGGGGTAGAAGATCCCACGAATTATAAACAACGAACACCTTGCTAGCTTTCACCCTGTAACGCCAATATTGCAATTCAAAAGAGAAAGAAAGATAATGGGGAGGGGAGAGAGGGGGTGGGTATATCGAAGGAAACCCGTTGTTGAATGTAGTCAATGGGAATGAAAGCCGGAGGAAATTTTTTGAAGACCATTTGAACTGTGTCGATGTCTGAAATGCTGTGGTTGGCGCTGTCGGAAAGCGATGAGGCGTACGAAACGATGTCGGAGAAAACCCGCGATATGGATAGACTTTAAGAGAAGAGGTAGAGAAGAGGAAAGAGACAAAGAAGTGAAAGAAATGGAACGACGAGGAGAGGAGGGAGGAGTAGGAGGGATTGTCAGAGTCTCGCCGGACTCATCCAAAGCGGAAACCCGAATCTAACCACGCAGCAGCAGAAGCACAGTCCCATCCTCACGACGTCTTACCGCATCCAAACCACTGCCATAAGAGCCCACCCACCGACCAGTCCCCATATCCAATCTACCCGCATACTATCGCGGAGTGCTGATGCATCAGAACAGATATAACCTTGGCTTTTCCAATATGTGCAGCCCTTTCCTTCATTGCCGTCCACGACGGTGCCTGAGTTGCTAGTGCCTGAGTTGCTAGTGCCTGAGTTGCCAGTGCCTGAGTTGCCGGTGCCTGTACCGCCGGTGCCTGTTCCTGTGCCCGTGCCTGTGCCCGTGCCTGTGCCCGACCCTGCAACAATCATTCCATCAGCATCATGATCCCCACAATCATCCAACTCTTGATCACGCATGGGGGCATCAATTCTCGTTCCAATCATCCACAGAGCAACAAAATTATACCTGGATAAGAAGAAGAAGTCGGCACTTGGCCCCCCGCAGGCGGCGTATAGTACCCTGTACCCGCAGCCACAGTAGCAGTTTGTGTATAAAGCCCCTGATTTCCACCGCCACCACCACTGCCACCACCAGCAGTCGTAGCCGCGCTACTGGTATTAGGATTCTCACCTCCAGTTCCACTAGATCCTCCTCCTGTTGCTCCTCCGCCAGTGTATTCCTTCCCACTGCACGTTCCAGCGGGATTCGCCCTCTTCGACGCATCACCACCATACTGAATTTCCTGCCCTGCATCGGGGAACATCACGTCTGTTCCCGCTGCTGTCGTACAACCGTTCCCAACGTTTGCTACAAACACGCTTGGGCCTGACAGTGCCCGTTTGCGGCGGATCTTTTTACTACCGGTGATAGTCACCACTGCGCAATTCATGTACCTATATTCTTGTTAACAAAAAGAGGAGGGAAATCAGAGATAGCGGAACTTACATTTCCCGATTCCCAATCTGGTTGAACCATGTCCTGTCAAGGTCAGTAGGGGTTGGAGTCGAAGTAGGGTTAGGGTTGAAGTACCAACCAAAAATCGCTTGTCCAGCCGGTGTGCCGCTTGGTATCGTGAACTTGAAGTCTTGGTTCGCTCCGGAAGCATGAGGGCAATCTCCGATCCATGACTTTATCACAGTCCATGTCTTACCGCTATCGAAAGAGAGTGAAGCTTGGCATGAGCCGCCACCGTGAACGGCTGATCCATCGATTCTAAAATTTGTTTAAAAGGGGGGTTCATACAGGGGCGGAAATGGCATACTTGAGATCATAGGTTCCTCCTGGTGCGTAGTCCCGGACACTTTGCCCCTCGGGTGTATTAAGGTCCTGGAGGTGGCCTTTACATGGGTAGTTCGAGCCCGATGGTGAGAGCGGTGCGGTATAATCGAAATCGGCCTTTGCAGTGCTATAGTAGGGGTTGGTCTTGTAGTTTATTGGAGGTGGTTCTATGATAATGAGTTAATTGTGGGTCACTTAAGAGAAAAGTAGATTTGAAATACCGGACATAACCATGTGTGCGGTGCATACAGAGACGAAGAGGTGTAAGAGAAGTATAGTTGTGGCTATTGCGCACCGCCGAGATGAGAGGTAAGACATGGCGAATGAATAGGGCTGTGTGTAACAATCTGCCTTGTTATCGCGATAAGAGGCTGGCTGGAAGCTGGAACGCTGGGCGGGAGCAAGCGGCAGCTCTATCACTGCGGGGGCTTATAAAAACCCAGCCACCACGAAGGAGCAGCGTCCAGTTTCTTTGAATAGAATTGGGAAGAGATATGTAGAGACTGTTGACGTGGAGGGACCGTAGATAGGAGTCGTGAAGTATTGTCAACCGTTCCGAAAGAAAGTGATTGCCGGCGATCAACGAACGCACCAACGTGGTATCTGGTGAATAGCTGAAGGGACTTCCACGGCAGGTAAACACCGAATGGAACAGGAGTGACAGTCTGTGGCTCTGTGGTCAACACAGCGTAGCGGTAGAGGTGTGGGGAAGAATATCTATGAACCAGAACAGTTTCAAGACCTGCGTATGGTGTGGACAGATAGTTTTATACACTAGATGAGTTTTCCCCCTCAATCTGCCCCAAAAATCCTCATTCTTCGCCCTGCCACTTTGCAACCCACTCCACCATCGAGAGCAATGAACGTATCGTAACTCTCCCCAGATCCGTGTGCCATGGGTACGAGGCGTGCTGAATGATATGTCAGGGGATTATTCAATGCCGGGGCTGCCTTTCCCCACAACATTGTACCAACCATATTCAGAGATATCACAACCCAGGTACCTGAGTGAGACGATATCAATACGACATGAACCGTCAGGATCGCCCTGAGCCGAAAGTACCACAGGGCATTCCGGGCGGTGAATGCCAGCAGCCAATTAGGCCGAAAGAAGCAACCTCAAGCATAGAGAAGCAGCTGTCACGGTCTAGTGAACGCTGTTCATCGTCCAGCAAATGTCGTGATGAGCTGGTCTCAGACGGCCCAGATCCAATACGTGCAGTATGCAACTGCGTGTTCCTTCACGTGGAATATGTCGGGGGATTGAAACAGAAGCGAAATCTAGGTTAGTAATTGGACGTGTTGAACGCTATTCCCGTCAATTCCTTCGACAAAAAGGTTTTATTCCAGGAACGACGTGTTCATGGCGTGGGAGGCTTGCAGTCGTTAGCAAGGACCCTGCATACTTAGGCTATTGGATGTTCACTTACGGCAAGCGGACCACGTGAGAATGCTGTGAATGAATGATGAAAGGAAAGTTTTTGATGCGAGAACCATCGCCAGCTAGGAAGGCAAGATAAAGGAGGTGTAATTGATCTACCGGCCCAAGCAGCTCCACGTCGGCCTGTTATGGGCGTTGGCTGTACCTTTCTGTCAAGAGCATTGGCAGTCGGTTTGTCATCGCAGATGTTTCGCTTCCCAAAAGGACAACACCTGCAGCACAAAACACACGCGATCTCGAAAGGATGTGTTTCTTTGTTCTTTTTGACTTCGTTTTAGGCTGGCCATGAAGAAGGCAGAGTGGCGACATGAGACTTCGAGCGGGACAGAAAGGATGCAGCTGCAATGGAACCCTGTATTGTAAAAGGGGTTAACTTGCGGTTGGTTCATGCCAGTACCTGACGTCTGTCATACGCCTGCTTGTCGACGTGTCAACGAAAGAAGCGTCGAACAAATCATCTTCTTGGGCGCTTCTCGGGAAGGGATGCATAGGTTGTTCGATGATCCCAGTAAAGTGACCTGCCCTATTCTTCGGCCACAACCGAGCAAACTCGAAGAGACTGGGTGAATAATTGACATCAGTGATCATGATGGTGACAAACACTTGGACCAGCTATTGATATCTCTATAAGGGAACAAACGGGGCGAACTTTGGCGATATATCATTCTAGCATTGCAAACTCGTAGGCTGCAAACAGAACATGCTGGCGACCACAAAGTTGAGTGGGTGCTGTCTCGTTGTTGTAGGTTGCACAAATGAGGAGTAAGGTTAGTGACGCATGAGTGCAAAGACTAAAAGAATATAATAAGCAAGCATGCACTCAATTTACCTTTGCAGGACAGCTTCGGGAAGAATGGGATCACAGGCAAAGATCTGTGGGTCGAAGTTGTATGAATTCAACAGAAAGCTTGTCTTTGCATCTACGCAATTCCAGCTGGCTGTACATCACCACCATACAGGTATCGTCATTCAGAACTCAACGGCCAGCGAAAAACTGGGCAGTTCCTCGGTAGTACCCCTGGAAATCACTGAACTACCGGAGAAGAGTTTGAAGCCATGTGAACGGCATTTTCAAACTAATTCCTTCTCCCGAGGTAATTTGGTGGCGACCCAGAATTCACTCTCATAGACCCAACTCAGCATACTACCCTCCCCACTTCCAATGTATTCGCCCTTTTTACCCCGTCCCCTCTTTTCCAACTTGAACCCGATGGTTTTCGCGATTTCGAGGACTTCATCAACCGTCAACTCCATGCCTTGCGCCACCTCATCAGCAGCCTTCAAATCTGCCTCCCGATTTTCCCAGTGCCACAATAGAGGCCCATAATTGATCCATACACCTCCAACAACCAGTGTGCTCCAAATAGTCTCCAGATACGAAAATATGTTTACAGCCGTGTCAATAAAGAATACCGTAGCTACAACATTAAAAGTGCATGCTGTATCCGGGCCGCCATATGCTGCAACAAAATCACCAGCACCCATCGAGAAACGGTCATCTTCGGCAGCTCCGGCAAGAAGTGTACCAGGATGGACATCTGGTACCGATACACCACGAAGATGGTTATCCCGCGAGCGATGGTTTGAGAATGTGCTGACGAAAGGGTGCAGCATGTGTTCATTTGCCGAATAAGTACAGTTTAGGATATAATTCGATGCCATGAGCTGATGAAATGAGTTCTCATTCCCTTGAGATGTGTATCCTGCAACAGCGATGTCAAATGCCAGCCGCCCTAATCCGGCTCCTGGAACTAGCACCGAGATCTTTCCCCTAGCTTCTGCTGAAAGGCTCCCGAACCTCCGGTCGAGCTCTTCCATTACAGGTGTGTAGCAAATGTTTCTTTCAGTCGTCCCCTCTACAGTCCAATCTCGGTAGAACTGTTTCAATGTGCTCCGGACTTTATCTAAATCATCAGCTGTAACAGCGCTTAGCCATTCCTTGTCTTTGAGAACTTCCACATCAATTCCGAACGCGTCGATCGAATGTTTGAAAATCGACTCAGCAAGCAATGCATTGTGCTCAATGGCGTCGTCTATCCGAGCGAGTGTATCTAGGTAACTGATGGGAGGGGCTGATAGGATTGATTTCTGGTAATGCGGAAGTGCGTGAAACTGAAGCCTACGGCGGTAGGTAAGATTGCTATGCGCTGTTCGGCGGTAAAGGCTGCCGTTTACTGATAAGTTAACCAGACCACACAGGTGAGAGTCGAGGTGGGGGCCAGACTAAAAGGAACCGAGGGTCGACAAAATGGTCTCGAGCTCCAATGACGACGCGGATTGGTTGCTGTACTGTTCGTCTGCCATCAAGGAATGGTGATCGGCAATGGTGGAAAGGGTTGTGAACGAGGAAAGGAGTTTCGAGATGCAGCGACATTTCAAGAAGAGCCGTACTCGTATGGAAACACGTAGTAGCAAAATCTACCCGGCCTTGCAGGGAGTCGATGGCGAATTTGCGAGCACCGACCCGCAATAATGCGAGCCGCACGAGAAACAAATTACCCCAACAAAGGTCATATCTGTCTTATCTACCCCTCGTTTGTCCAAAGGACTTGTGCTCTTGAAAACTTGATCTCTGACCGATTAGCCCTTACCCTAGCTAGCACCACTTGTTACAGCTTATGAGACAAACATTGCAACGGAGTTTTAACTTTCTGATATCGTTTGTGAGGGTTTTGCGGGTATTTTTTGAGGATTTGGGTGGGGTGGTACTGTACCTTACGGTATCAAATAATACTGAGTCGGGGTTTTCAACCATATCACAAATCCATGATCAGCAAGGTAATTATCGACAAAGGATGTCGTAAAGATTTATTCTCATAGTTTTTGCAAGTACTTGCTCCAGTGGGTGCGTATACCGTTTGTAGACTTTATTGCCTCCGCCTGAAAGTCTATACAAACGGATTCGAGTCATTTCTTGTGACATGATCCCTTGTCTGGAGTCAGAGTAGGTAAGATGCGGGGCCATCTCACTCATCATCGACCATCCTGCTCCTTAGTCAGTCCTCGAAAAGGCTTGTTTCATTCCGTTACCCTTTGTCTCCTCACAGGATGGACAATGCCCAATCTATACCGGCGCGAGCAATCCTTCTGGCTTGTTAGGCCCCTGGTGTGGGCTGTAGGTGGTAAATCCTTGCCCAAGACTGCTCACTCTGCTTACCGTTCCACTAGAGTAGGTATCCATTTCTCAGAACAGAAGCACACCGACGACAAAGAAACATTCATACTCTGTCCCGCCGGATACTAGCACGAGGTCGGGTCCGGAGGACTACATAACTAGGTACGAAAAAGAACGAAAATCAAAGAAGAGCTGAGTTGAACCGTTTCACAAAAGCATCGAGACCCTCTCGAGCTCGCTTGCTCTAACTATGGAAAAGGCCAGACGAGATCTCGAACGTCAGTGAAATAAGTCTCATTACTGACGCAGTTGTCGCCACAAAATGAGGTTCTTTCTGGACAATGCACTGCTGTACATATGAACGGAGGGCGTGTACTACGCAGATTGGCAGCTCGCTTTTGCAAGGCTGGAGTCATGCTGCGCGCTCAATAGATCACAACCGCATGTACAACCCATTGCATTTGCAAAAACCCCTCGCCCTCCGGCAATCACGGGGTTTCGTTGCTTTGAAGAATCCACTTGAAAAGCTTGTCGGGTTCCCCAAATGTAGGACTGTCTGCACAGACGGTGCGTACGTCTAGTGCTTGTTGGTATGTCGTTCTGCTACTGCAGACTGCTTCACAAGTACAGGGCCAATTATTGTTCCACAAAGAGCGAAGAGTGTTTTTGGGTTGTATGATCGTAAATTTTCGTATAGAATAGTATATCTAAGAGGTTATCCCGAGAGCCTGGACTTCAGCCCGAGCCCCACATGCCTCGCGCCTTGTGTATTCTTTACTTCCTCCAATGCTCCACCTAGCTCCTGCAAAGTTGCATATCGGGAACTCGCAGTCTCGTTTGCACACTGTGAGCCAACGCCCCCACCCCCTTCCGCATCCCTCCAGCGTCCTCATCCCAGAGCGTCTAACTGCTAAGATAACCAACACTTTAGAGACACACCGCCTTCGCCGCGTCTTCGTCAGTACCCTACTTCCCCCAACCAAACTTCCCTGAAGAACTTGCACATTAATACTTGATCCACGTTCAAACGAGAATGCGTAGGGCGCTCGTCGGCTTGCTAGTGCCTCCTCGAGTGACTCTCTTGTCTGCTAGCTTCCCTACCACATGATTCTCTCTTATCTGAGCCAGCAATCATACATCTCTCCTTCCTAGGTCTCGTTTCCACAGGGTGCAGAAACGGCAGGTGAATACGACTCTTTCAGACTCTATGGTTGGATTTCGGATATTCGTTTCTTGCAAATTATCATGCGTGTGGAGGGACCCGATCCGTCAGTGCCGTTCCATGGAATGGGACCAAGGCATTTATTGTAGCACTGGTTGGTGTGCTCCCAGGTTGCCCATATTTGTTCGTCCAAATACCCGCTAGGAAGGCAGGCCAGCAACTTTGTCTCGAAACGATCTGTCGTGTTAAGCCGACAACGTTGTACATGAGTCCGACACGGTACCTGGAGCGAGTTCACACTTCCTCTATGCTCTGACGGAGCAACGTTGCAACTCTGAAAGTCCTCTATTATTGATCCTCAGGACACAGGAACGCTTCTACGGACTTAGGATCATAGCCCGATCTCCCTTTGTGTGTAGATTAAAAGCAGGGACAGCGATTTTACTTGTGTTCTGATACAATCCGTACAAGAGCCGCCCACATAACGAAAACCCAGGCTATCGTAGACCTGTCCAGGCATACTAAGTATTCGTTTGCTTTAGTGCTTGAAAGGAGATAACCTACTGATGGTTGACGTGCCCGTCGTCAAGTTGATGTACCATTGTGGTTCCAGTACTCGAGGATGGGTTCGGCAGGATGGAATAAGACACACGAACCAGGAATTACTGCCTCATGTCAGACAATTTAGGTGCGTCTAGGATAGCGTGGAGATTGTAAAAACCGCGGGGATGACGCTCCTTTTGAGTTCAGGGGATGGAATAAGTATAACAATTACTACTCGAGAAGATGAACAATTCTTAATGAATCTATAATAACACAGCTTAGGGTGCCTGACACAAGCAGAATGGTGCTCCAGCTCAACAGCGGTTATCACCGGCGGGGTAGGGCGGGGTAGGGCGGGGCACGTCCCAACCGCGATCATGGAAAATCTGGAGTGAAGGCAACAATTGTTGCCTTCTCATCCAGCGGTTCTGAGTCAATCCGAACGGAAGTTCATTTCTCCCGTCAAATTGGGCTGGACACACTAGATAGAGAGTCAGTGTCGCAAGGAGGTAAGCACATGAGCAGGACTAGCGTCTAACATACTGTCGTGATGGGGTGCTCACCGTGCGTCTGCACGATAGTAGACTTCTCCTAATACTGTGTGAACAGCAGATCTAGATGACAGTAGTAACGTTTCCTGGATTTCCATGGAGATAGCTTCGCGTGGACAAGAAATCTATAGTCCTCATCCAAATCTCATAGATACTCGATTCTGTCCTCAAGATACGGCGAAGACTGTGCTGGATACTCTAATAGACACGTCTCTGGCAAGGGAAGTTATTCTACCATATAAAGCTGAATACATTGACGATCCTCGTCCTTGAAACAGCTGAGAATATCGTCAAACTGGCACGAGGAAGTTTCCAACTCATACCGGCAGTTACTTCTAGCCAGACCAATAGGTTTGCCGTGGGGAGAATAGTAACTCCGCTATGGACTCCGTCGAAAATCTCTGCAGAAGATCAATGCATGGATTTAAAGCGATCCACAAGGATTTCAAGTTAGATTATTTTGAAAACCCCTGCAGATCTATAACCTTCGCCAGCAAAGCTCCATAGTTATCACCAGCTCTATTTCCAAATCTCTCGTGTGAAGATACGTGTCAGAAATCTTTGCAACGCAATGAAGGTCTCCACCAATATCGAACTGTAATACTGTGATACCGTCATACTCGTTCAGTGGTGTCTTAAAGCTAACGAATGAAATTATAATAACATTCATATTGAGGCTATACCTTAATGTATAAACTTAGCCCTGCAGCACTTTATAGTTGGTAAAGATATCACGACAAGAGCCTTGCATCAACAACAAACTCAGAAGAAGGAGTTAAGTTCGTCTTTCATTCTTGAATGTACAGGACATCAAGGCTACTGATCGGTTGACCTATGTTTCATACAGCCATCGTTGATATTACCGTGGTACTTCGGGGACTCGCAAAAGGGAGTAGTGGGGTGCCATAGTAAGAAAGAATCATTTGCAAACCGACGAGAAGAGCTGGAGTTTCGATTACTTACCTAAAGTATGTACCTGGTATTCTCTCAAAATTACTCGAATTGTCTCTATAATTATACCTACAATGCACTTGAATTGCTATTACCATGCTGTTTCTATGTATATTATTGTACAAGATATTTCCAATAAACAAACATTTACTCTAGCTACCTAGGAATTCAGTTCCATAGATGGTTGGGCAGTCGATATATTGTGGTTTAAGGGGGATATCTATCGCAATTGGATTCAAATTTAAAATCACGAGTGACAGTTGCGGCTTATTGGTTCAAACCCCACCAACCCCACTCTCCTCCACTCGAGCTCCCTCACTACCAACTTTATCACACACCATGGTAACTCTCCTCCACTCCCCATTCAATAGTGCGCAGCTAACTTTACAGGCTTCCGAAGCGCGACTCTATCAATTCTCTCCTGATACCACCGCTCGCCTGCGGAAGTTCCGCCTCTCTACCTCGCGCGCAAAAACACCGCAAGCGATTATCCTTACCATCGATAAAAAGACTTTCGAGATCAAACCTGCAGATAAGGTATACGAGAGCCTGGAAGATGTAGCCGACGAGCTTCCTGAGCACGCACCGAGATTTGTGCTGTTGAGCTATCCGACGACATTAAAGGATGGAAGAATGGCGACGCCATATGTCATGTTGAATTGGATGCCCGTTACAGTGGGCGCTGAGCTGAAAATGCTCTATGCTGGCGCGAAGGAGCTGGTGAGGAATACGGCGGAGGTTGGGAAGATTCTTGAAGTGGCGGAGGAGGAGGATATCATTGGAGTTGGGGAGGTTCTGAAGGAGGGTTAGGGGATCTGGAGACGCATGGAAGCGCGTTCTTCAAGGGCGCATGGGATGGTGGTTTTGTGTTGTGATTTAAATTGCAAGCTGAGCGCACGTTTTGTTATCGATGCAGGCCTTTCATAGTGCTGATCCTGATCCTACAGGTGTTTACCCGACGCCTATCTCCGCGAATTAGAGCTAGATGTGTGGTCAGTCTGTGAGGGATATTTGTATAATCAAAATTGCAGGTGGACCGTACTTTGTCACCAATGCAAGCCTTTTATACTTATCTTATGCTTGGATCTATGGATACCTGTTTCAGCTGCCTAGGGATCAATTTATGTACCTGGAACTCGATCAACTTCAATACTTCGTTCGGTTTATCCCTTTGCCGGTAACCGGGTTTGGGCCCACAGATGGGCCAGCTTTTAAAATACACATCACACAACCACAATCCAGCCAAATGCCCCCAGAATAAATAAAAATACTGTACATATGGTGAAATTCATAAAAACAATTTCGTTTGGGTGTGAAACACAAAGCCTCATTGCAGTCCTCACACTTTATGCTGGTTTTCATGCCTTCTCCACTACCACCCTGACTTCTTCTCCACCTGCAAAGGAAACAATCTACTCTACTCTCCAACCAAAGTGGGGAATGCATTCCTGGTACCTTTCAGCAGAGGGGAAGGGGGGTGTGCTTGGTGACTAGCCTGGTGGGCAGTGGGGGCAACGCAGATTGTGTGGTGGGAGCTGACCGAGTTATATTTAGTGAAGCCAGAATGTGGGAGGAACTTTTCATTATTGATGGACTTCCAGCTTGCAGAAGGTCATGCACAATGGAGATACAGAAGTCAAAGTACTCCACAGTGCGCTCTTTGTTTGCTGGAAGATCTCGATAGATTATAAGGCTATTAATGTGGGCTGTCTCCAGAATCCAATAGAAAAGTGGATACCAATTGCGTCTGGATATGAGCTGTGTATCAAAATAGGTTTGATACTGGTCAGCCACATCCACACCCACCTTATGCTGGTTGTAGGCATCAACAATGACATGTATATCAAGCTCTTTCTGGCGTTCTCCAGGAAGAAATGTGGAATTTGCTCCACTTGCATTGGTACTCTTGTTGCCTGGATGCTTTCTCATTCTCAGCACCAGTGAATCCTCACCACTTAGAGGGTGGATTGTAGACATCATGGTAACAGGAGAACTGTCCATCCATAGCAAGGTT
>Ga0307512_10001245_pt1 | contig 36727 bp, 45 predicted proteins | sample 14_EM_MG_FD_200267 | JGI IMG/M metagenome (GOLD analysis project Ga0307512, IMG submission 200267) | Populus trichocarpa ectomycorrhiza microbial communities from riparian zone in the Pacific Northwest, United States - 14_EM | ecosystem: Host-associated > Plants > Roots > Unclassified | place...
TACTGGCACGGAAGGGAGTAAAAGGAAGGTTTTACAGGTGAAAAAACCTGCCACGTCGTCCTCAAACTCCACCTCTAGCTCTGGTTCCGATTCGAGTTCTAGTGAGGACGATCAAGTGACAAGAATACCAAAGCGCAAAGCGAGGCCCAGTTCGAGTTCGGACACTAGCTCTAGCTCTGATTCATCGGATTCAGATTCTGACGAGGATGATGAACCCCCAACAACGAAGAAATCGATGCGAAAGGCAGCATCGTCATCCTCGGACTCTAGCGCCGAGTCCGACACGTCTGGGAGCTCGTCGTCAGAATCCGGTTCGGAGGACGTGGATGTGTCAAAGAAGCGGACGGCCATCCAAGCTACTACTTGGAAGCTAGCGAGTTCGTCGTCATCCTCATCTCAGTCAGAAGATGAACTTGCAGAGACGCCTGTTTCGTCGGTGAAACCTGATCCTGACGCGCGAGCAACGAAGAAGCTTCGAGCGAACGAGGAAGGTGTAGCCGTAATCACCGAAACTGTTACAGCAAAAATACAGGCAGGCAATGGGCGGGGAGGCAAAGCTTCGCGCAAGCCAAATACACCCTTTCAACGTGTCAACATACAAGCAACAAACTACTATGATGATAAGTTGAAGGACAACTCTTTTGAATCACGAGTTTGTCCTGTTTCGTATCTGCTACTGCATGAGACCTTTCTGAAGACCTTGTAACTACACAGGGAGCGCGCGGGGATGACTATGGCGCGCGAGCAAATCGCGATTTGGTTGTGACACGCGGAGACGGGTTCAGAAAAGAGAAAAACAAAAAGAAGCGTGGGTCTTATCGAGGAGGGGATATCACGGTAAGCCTTCCCCTAATCTTGGAATATGGAAAGGGAGCTGGCTAACTTACCGTAACTACAGTTACACTCCCATAGCTTCAAGTTCGAAGATTGAGACGGCGATATCTTCTAACCTTCGATGCCAAACATTGCATTCACTCATATGATACAGGCGGCTCCATAATTAGTTACCAGCCGTCCTCACAACTAGAGCAATATAGACGTCTACATCATTAAGGCTCGTCTAAAACACGAATAAACTTGAAATCGACAGCGTCCTGCCACGGGGGAGGTGCTTCCTGAACTTTTTCTGATGTGGAATAGTTTCTTCTCGTGCCTGGTGTAGGCTCGTACCAGTCGAGTTCAGGCGCAGATATACATGCAGCCATGACATCTTCCTCACCCTTACGTCGCCATACCACTTGGGGCCAGAGCCATCTACCTCCGAGAACTAAAATAATCCTTCCAGACCCCCCTATGACACTTGTCATGATGGGATCACCAGGTGGAATCGCATCGAGCCGGAACGTGATGAGAAATCTGTTGTCATACAGTACTTCTGCACGTCGTCTTGGGGGCGACAGTTCCGTGCTGATATCACGATCGAAGCCAGACTGGCAGGGTCGTGGTGGTGGTGCACGTGATGCAAGCCATCCAAAGCGCTCGCCCCGTCTCGGTTGTCCATGTTTTAGCCTTCCGTATCGGCTGATTCTTAGAGGTGTCCAGAGGACGTTTGCACCCGCCTCGAATCGGGTACGGGCCTTGGAAGCCGGGTCGGAATCCCACACGCGTTGGACGATACGTAGTAAGCTCTCGTTACGCCGTCCGGCTTGTGCGCGCGTCGAGCCCCATGGGTGTGGTGAGATGTAACGCAGGATGCGGAGGACTATCGCCAGCTGTATAAGCGGGTCCGTGACAGTGGTGGAAAGGTTGTCGGCAGCGAGGATAAAGGTGCCTGGGGGAGCAGGAACAGAGAAGCGGCCGAGATACGTGCTGACTTGGATGACATGCGTTCAGGCTATTGTGCATATATGAAAGTGGTGAAATGGTCTTACCTCGACTTTCGACATCAGAAAGATCGCGGGATAAGCAACGAACAGCTTCATGAAGGTCTTCGCGACCAGCCATCAAGTCGATTGGGACCAAGGTCTTCAAGTTCTCGGCGGCCGTCTTCATGCGTGGAACCTTGTCCGCCAAAACTGGAGGAAGTGCGACGGGCTCCTTCATAGAGACGTCTACGTCAGCCTCGATTTTTAAAACACGATTGTGCAACGAGTAGAGACGAACGACGATTTCAGCAGAGTGTTGGCGCGTCTTTTCGTTGCAAGCGAGGACATGACGAATGGCATTGCGCAGCGTGAGTTCTGGCTGGAAATTCGTGCGGTCGAGCACGTAGGGAATGCCATGCAAATCGCAAGTGGCGAGAATTCTGTCCTAGGGCGTACGCGGCGCGCACGCGTGCATGCATGCAAACTCATCATTCAACCACGCAAAAAGTGTGTGTGAGGTAGGGTGCGGCGCTGACTGACCTTGGTCACGTCGAGCAGAGGACGAACGATCCAGCGATCCAACCCCTCGTGTCCAAACCAGCCGAAATCGCCCTCGCGCTTGCCGAGCGCCATCCCGAACCGACGCACGGGCCGCATCCCGCCCAGTCCGAGCGACGTGCTGCCCGAGCCGAGCCGCATGAGCACCGTCTCGACTTGGTCGTCTGCGTGATGTCCCGTCGCGAGGACGTGCACGCGCCGGCGAACCATCGCGTCGAACATCAACCGATAGCGCGCGGTGCGCGCGACAGACTCGATGGCATCGCCGCCACTACCCTCTCCTGCTGCGCCCGGGCGGGACGGGAACGGCGGCGAGCCCCAGGGGATGCGTAGCTCGGAGTGGTCGGCCGCTTTGAATTTGGTCGCTGCTGCGTTTGCGGCGCGCGCCATCTTCACGGCGTCGCTTTGGAGGCCGTGGTCCACGTGCAGGGATAGGATGGAGTCGGGGAGGTCGGGTAGGACGGGCCCCTCCTCTTTGTTGTTCTTTTGCTTTTGCTTCCAGTCGATCATGCGTCGGAGGAGAAAGAGGAGACATGTCGAGTCTGGTCCCGCAGAGCTCGCGACGGCTGTTTGGGTGGTTGTAGTTCGGAACGGCTATGGAGAAAGGCTCAGGTGTCGTTACTGACCTATTGTGGATGGCCAGCCAGTGGGAGGACGACACTTGTCTATCATCTGAATAAACTCTGCATTAGTTATGGCGCGAATTTGTGGGACGCGCATATCGAGGACAGAGAAAGTGTCAAGAGCATGTCCACCAACGGGCCGTGATAACCCGGAGACATGGAGAAGACGACAGATGACGTGACATGACACACAGTAAGCTCTGCATGCCACAAACAATCTAGTCTGTCTAGAACAAGTACATGTACACGTACATATTTTATTTCCGAATCGATAAAGCAATTACAGCAATACTTGTCAGTGAGAAAGGGGAGTTACATCCTATGCGTAGCGTAATAGTACGACATTGTGCAAGTACAAGGAGGACGAACAGGGCCAAGGTCCACGCCCATTCGACATCGTCCCTGTCCGTGGCATGCAGTAACGCAGTATATGTAAGTACAGAAAGGCTAAGTCAAACCAAGGAAAACGTGAACGGGTCGCTGGGGTTTTGTGAGGGAAGATTAGCGGCGACACGTAAGACGACAGACAGGGTGGAATGGGGGCCCATTTGCTACTCGTACATGTTGTTTTCGAAATCAAAATATAGGCAACAGTGATAGAAAAATAACGCGGGATCTATGTGACTGATGAAAGACGTTGGTCTCTTTGATGATGGATGGGCGCCCACTTAGGAGCGGAAGCCAGGTACACCACCTGTGAAGCCTTGACCCGGCACTGGGCTCGGGTTGCGCATGAGGCTTTGCATTGTTTGAGCATTGATGGGGAAGCCCATCTGCATCTGCATCTGCATCATAGGACTCATCTGCTGCAGCTGCAGCTGGGAGAAAGCTGGATTAGTCAAACCAAACGCTTGCTGTTGCGGGACAGGTGGCGACGGTGAGCTGGTCTGTGGCGACGGTGGAGACTGGATAGTCGTGGTTGGCCCAGCTGCCGTATGGGTTTGCATCCTTTGGAGGGATTGTAGCTGAAAGAAATTTGGACGAGTTAGACAACACGCAAAGGAGTCACAGGACATTACCTCGTAGAAAGCAAAATCTTGGAGCAGTGATGTCCTAGCTGGGTGTGTGTGGAAGATTCGAAGCATCTCTTGGCCTGCGTCAGGGGGGAGCTCCTGGGTATCCCGCGAGTTAGTGACTGGCTTTCTCTCTTGGGTATTGCTAAAAAGGCGCTCCGTGCTCAGTAAAGGGGTAGAACCGATAATAAACAATCCCTACTGCAGGCGTATGTGACGCAGGTTGGCATTCGGAATGTCGCGTATAAAAATCCACCGAACTTTGAACACGCCCTTCCACTTGTCAGAAGCCCAAACGGTACTGCTTCGCGTATAATCCACAGGGGTTAGCATCTCTGCCATACCGCAGAAATGGCCACTAATAAAATGACATCAGCGTGACAGACGAGCACAAGGTAAAACGATAGCACCTCGCATTGACACTAAAGAAGAGATAGATTGGGCCCCTCCCCGCGTTCTCTTTGAAGGCCTTATCAAGCCTCTTGTTTCCAGGATCGGTAGAGCTCCATATCTCGTATTTGAGAGACTTTTGCACGTCATCTTCGGTGTAAGACTTGATCACAAAATAGCGAGCCTAAGAGACCAATCAATAAATGTCGCAAAGGACAGAACACACAGACAACGAACAAACGCAGGGCGTGTATCGAAATTTTGGGGGTTGTAGCCCTTCGTTGCAATAAGAGTGGGAATGTCGACGGGCGATGTGAGAAGACCTGGCTGAGCGCCCAAGGCGCCAACGCCACCCAATTGCGTGTTTAAGCCCAGCCTTGCGTTTTGCTGTTGGGTAGCTTGAAGGAACTGCGCCGGAATGGGAGGAACGCTCGGAATCACCTGTACCTTCGACTGCTGCTGTTGAGGATTGGTTCCATAATTAATGTTCGGGTTCGACGACCGTGTGTGGAGAGTGCGTTCCTTTTGATCCCAGGTTCCCGAAGCTGTGAACGCGCGCTCATCGGTTTCACCTGTGGTCGCACGTTGCTGTTGCCCCGTCGGCTGTGGTAGTCCATGACCGATGGGTGGCACGTAGGCGGACGCGCTGACAGGGCCCGATGAGCCTCCTGTGACCTGATTACCACGTTCGTCCAGGTTCGTGACGAGCTGTAGCCTGCGCGAGGCACTGCTATCACTGTCAGTTGGTGTTGCATTCCGCAATACCGTGAACTGCTGTGGCTGATTCGGATTGAAGCGTGGTGGGTGGTTGGACTGTGCACCGGAGAAGGCGGCTGCGGAATATCCCTGGCCTTGACTATTGATGTCCATGGCCGACAAGGCTCGCTGGACGTCATCAATGGCAGAGCTCCCGCTGTTGGACCCAACCAAGTTGGCATTTCCCCCGGAAGGGCGCCATTCATTGCTGGGGGTGCTCCACGGTGATCGGTTGATGGGGCTGGTAGGGGGATATTGCTGACCCTGGTTCGAAGCCTGCAGGTCGAAGTAAGATTCATCCTCGTGGCTGTGGGAACTCCCAGCGAAATCTTCCTCGCCGCCAGTAGGGCTGGGTGGCTGGGGCTGATGGCCATGCGAGCGGCCTTGGTTTTGCAGAGTCCCGGCACGCCTGAGGCCAACAGAGGCCATCTTCTTGGCCCTTTCAGTGAGTGACTGGTGTCGTCGAACGGCAGAGCCGGGGGGTGGGGACGGGATGGCGCCGAACTGTGTCGCCATTGGAGAGGGTGAGTTCTGACTGTGTTGATCCATGGATTGGTATTGCGAATTCTCGGCAACGTAAACCTAGGCAAATGGTCAACGTCCGTGCGCCCTGAAATGAGCTTGTACGGAGTGTACAGTACCTCTTCCTCGCTTCGCAAGCTACGTATCTCCGTTTCCCACTCATCCTCTTCGCCCTCCTGACCAGCGATCGCCGTAAGACTGTTCATCCCACGAGGAGTATGATTACTGGCTGTGCGCGACGCATGGCCATAAGCTTTGTTACGATTGTCAGTGATACACTTATAAATGACACTGCGAAGAGAACTGGCAAATTTTGGTAGACTAAGGACGTACCTCTATTATATCGTGTGGGAAGGGAAGCCTGTCGATGAAGGGAGGAACTACCTTTCGGCTCGCCGACAGCCCCTACTCCTCCTACCCATTCCTGGTCCACGACCTCTTCGTCCTGCCAGGGCTGTTGGTCTTGATTTTCCTCCGAGATCGCCAACCGGGAACCTGTTCGTGCGCTTCTTGAGGCTGCCGTGATGGTGTGGACACGCCGAACGCCAGTCGATTGTTGGTCGGTTCCTCCGAAACCCGGAGGTGGAGAGATGTTGTGAGGAGGGGGCACAGACATGGTGAGAATGGGCTATGGGGAAAGGAAAGAAGATGCGGGCAATGATTAAGAGGTGGCAGAAGACAGAAGAGAGTTTGGCGATGGCAGTGACTCGGAGTGTGATATTCCCAATGGGACTAACGTTTAACGCAGCGGTGTCCAGTCGCACCGCACTGCGTACCAACCGGTGCACCACTGTGTGGTATTGTCTCCGCACCTCACAGGAATTAACCAATCAGCCGTTGCCAGCGCTCACTCTTGTGCGACACCTCGGCCGCTTTTTTTCGTTAGAAAAATATATATAAATTTTTTAATTTCCGTTGTTTTTGCGAAGCCGATACTCTCGTACAGTGATGCTATCAAAATGCGAAAATGGAATGACATCGGCCAAGCTCCACAACCACCTCTCCATCGGGTAGAAAGTCAATAAAGCCTACGCGTAGCGAAGCGAGAGACGGTGGTAGAATGCCGCCAAGCATTCCAGCAGGGCCTCGTTGTAAAGGCGTGGCAGTGGCAAGTGATGAGAAACATCACGAGTGATCATATGTATGCGTGCGCGGCGCCGCAACGTTGGTTGCCATTTCTCTTTCCGGATCACCAACGTAACCCTTTCCGGGGCCTCTATCCCTGAAAAGTACTTTTTGTGATCTCAACACGGGTCTCCGTGTCGAAATGGGGGACCAGCAATCAGAATTCTCTTATTATCAGATTGGTGGCTTCAGACCCAACGTCACCTTGCAAGGGTGCAGCACCACTTTTTTTTTTTCTTTCTTAATGCTCTATTCAAAGGAGTTGTGATGTCATTAGAGCGCATCAATATGACATGCGCAGGCTTGCTGAAGCCATTGTCGGTTCAAAGCCCCCAGTGGACCTGGTCCTCGGTACGCTTTCATTTAAAATTTATGGTCTGGTTCTAGGGTGCTATGGACAACCGCGAGACAGGAATCAGACCCTCTGGGGCTTCATCGATCCTTGTTCCTACATCCGAATGGACAAAAAAAGAAGAGTTTAATTACCCAGGCCGGCCGCAACTAGCATCTGATTTCCTCTCGCTCTCCCCTCTCCAATTCAATACCGCTCTCCAGTTACACAAGAAACTTAGTACACTCAAACCTAAAGGCAAGAGGCGAGGCGAGGATGATAGTGCTGCAAACAAACCTTATCTTGGAAACATTGGTTACTCTGGCCAATACCGTTCCTCATTCGAGCACAACCGGTATCACATCGTTTTACATTTTTTTCGCTTGTCGTGATCATGTCGAACTGTCTCGTTCAGATTGTTATTTCATGCTTCAAAACCCTCCTCCAACTTCTGGAGGTTCGGTCTCAGTGGGGCCTCTCCGTGGGCCTCGGCACGAGCCATTTCCCTCGTCTTCAATGAGTGGTCTCACGAGAAAGGTGTAATTCTTGATATCGGTTGGAGTTCAATCACTTGTGGCACGCACCCTCCTACATTCGGAACTACCGTCCACCTTGAAATCGAAGAGAGACAACGTTTTGGCAACCGAGGCCAGCAGAGGGCGGTGAGTATTCGGGAGACTCAAGCGTTGGGAATGGCGACGCATACATTCGTATAGGCTTTCCGGCATGGTGAGACCGAGGTGCTGAAGCAGAACGACTTACCGACAAGGATCCGTGATTTACTCGGGTGTGAACGGCCACTGATACTACTCGTCCATGACGAAGACACTGTTCGTGCCGTTTTCAAAAACCTCAACATTGATACGGTTGATTTCTCCTCCGGACTCAAAGGCTTCCTGCAGTAAGCTGTGTAAACGACTCCGGCGTATCACTCCTCTGAGACATCTTAATCAGGCCCGAGTCCCGTGGCGCGGCATTCCGCAGCCAGAGCACCTACAAGCACTCACGAAGTCGCTCACATTCCCCGAAACGCGATGAGGGGTCAGACGACAAACGTCGACGCACCCCCCCTCGCGCAAAAATGCCGGTCTGTCTCATAGACGTCCGCCAATTGTACATAACGCTCTGCAAACGCTATGCGGAGTCAAATATTTCCCTCGTCACGATCGCCGCCGAACTCGGGCTAAAGGGCGACAAGAAAACCATGTGCGCCGGGAATGAGAGCCGGTGAGTAGGCGGAATACGTGCAACTGGCACCCCTACCCCAGCATCCCGCTCAATCTGGGTTTCAAATCAGGCTTTTAGCGGAAGTGTGGACGACCATGGCAAGTGGCCCCGCTATCGATGAACAATATGAAGCCCGATGGGGTTCTGGTGCAGCACTCCTCAAATCGGCAGCCGCGGCCCAGAGTGCTGCAGGTGGTTCACTAGATCCGAGTGACGCGGACTTTGACCCCAATGATCTTGCGCCCGCGGGATCGATAGCGGATGCTCAACCCTCACGCCCCAGTCAGCTGACAGATTGGGATGACCTAGACGACGATGAGGAGGAATTCTATGGACGTTGAAACGTTGAAGCTTTGAAGCTTGAAGTCTTGTTACTGTACAATGTGCGTCATGGACCTGTAATTCGAAGTCCCTCTGGGTGTAGTGTAGTATTGTAGTAACGGGTCAGAGGCATCGTATTCCCACGTTATACCAAGTAAGTGGCACGTGCGGGTTTGTTGGTACATGATGATCCTCAGATTCCTCATGACTAGACCTGTACTCCGTTCATTCTCATTTTCACGAACTATGGTAACCAGTACCTCCAAGGGTAAAGATTTGTCGGCTTTGAGGTACTCTGCTAGTCTTGTCGTCGTCAATTCGAGTAACGAGGTCCTCCTCGTACATCGAAATCCAAAAGCAACCTCATTTGCCGGGATGCACGTGAGACTTGCTCGCTATGATACAAAGAAACTGCGTAGCTGTTGGCTGATTCCATCTTGGCAACCACGCAGGTCTTCCCTGGAGGCGTCTATGAAGAGAAACAGTATGAATCGTGCCAAATGACGGCCATTCGGGAGACGTTTGAAGAGACTGGTCTACTGCTCGCGTCCCCGATTCGGACATCCAAGCCGTTTCCGAGCGATGCGATTCTGGACGCGTCGCGCGAATCCATTCACACCGGGAGGACACTCTTCGGTGATTTCCTGAAGCAGAACGCCCTTTCCGTGAATCCGAAGGCCCTGCTACCTTTCACCGAATGGATTACCCCCGTTGGAACTCCTCGGTGCGCGCACACACACACACATACACACATACATACAGTTCTTGGGCCATATCACCTACTAACTACACACATGGCAGCCGTTTCCGCACGCACTTCTACGTCACTTTTCTCCCTGCCGTCTCCGTCTCCGGCTTTTCCTCAGGCATGACACAACATCGCCTGCCTACGCCCGACGGCGGGCAAGAAGTCATCGAGGCGCGATTCGTGCATCCCCTCGACGCGCTCGCGGAGCACCGCGCAAAGCAGATCGCGCTTATGCCGCCACAGCACTACATCCTCACCACGCTCGCAGACATTCTCGTCGGGCGCGTGCCAACGGCTCAGCACCGCGAGCGCGTGGAGCGGCTGTCGGCAGGTGTGTTCGGGCGGATGGTCATTTTCCCACAAGCTGGGAAGAAGGACGCGAATGGGCGGATACCACTCGTATTCGAGGGGGATGAGACGCGCGGAGGTCCGAAGGGCCGCCTCCACCGTTCGCTGGTGCTGCACAATCCGGAGACCAAGGTTAGTGGGTCGAACTGTGCACCTCTTTACAGATGCTGAAGGCGGCGTGACATGCAGCTTCCAGCGGAAATCGAGTTGTTGCGAAACTTTGATATCTTTGCCGATATCGAGGGCGCTGCTACCATCGGGTGGACAAAACTGTGACATCGAGCCACTCCCCACATTACGCTAAGGGTGCTGACGATGTGGTCCGTGTTTGATTGGTCCTTGAGATAACATACGGGAAGTGTGAGGACACTTGTAGTTCGCGTAGATTAGTCTCATCCTAGTTACTGTATGTAGTCTATTCGTCTCCCATGGAGTCCTGCTCTAGAGCATAAACGAGTTCCGAAAGTTCACTCGACTCCGGTTGCAACGGCACCATGTGACGTTCCATGACCCGACCAAACCTTTCCACGATCCCAGGGACTTCTGTCCCAACTTGCACTTTTCTACCCGTCGCGCCTTCGATAGAGGCCGCCTTCACATCGGCGAGGCCGCACGCGACCACTTTGTCGAACCAAGCGCGGGGTTCATGCGTAATGTTCATCGCAAATCCATGCGTCGTGAGTCGGTGACGAACCTGCACGCCGATGCTGGCCACTTTTTCGTGCTCGCCAAGGAACACGCCGGTATGTTCGGACGTCGTGGGGGCGAGCCCGTGCGCCTCGCGCAGGTGCAGCGACAGGACGCGCTGCAGGCGACAGATGTAGTCCCGAATGCCGATCGCAGGCTTGGCGCGACCGAGGTCGAGCAGAGGATAGCCGACGATCTGGCCTGGCCCGTGATACGTGAGCTCCCCACCTCGTTGGGAAAGCACAAAGTCCGCGCCCAGGGTCGTCAGTCGCGCGCGTTCGGACGCGGTTTCGGACTGCGTTTGGCGGCGTCCGCCGGTGTAGACGGGCTTGTGCTGGAGGAGGAGCAGGATGTCTCGATGCGACAGCGACGGCGACGCTGAAGAGGATCGGCGCTGTCGTAGCTGGAGCGCATGGATGGATTCTTGCAGTTGGAGCGCACGGTGGTAGGGCAGAGGTCTCGAGAAATAATGATAAAGTATGGGTGGCAGGCTCATCGTTCGCAAAACCGTTGAGCGGCTTTCCGGGCCGTTCTGGTGTCATCCGTTCCGTTCTGCGATTGGCGCACGCCCGATGGTTTGGTCTTGCTCTTGCTGTTGATCATGCGGAAACCAAGGCAACTATCACTGTTCTCTCTTTTTGTCATGCCTGGCTCTTGGACGATTGGTCGGTTACGTGAACGCTGCTTGGAAAACAATAGGTAGGTTCGGGTACCTTCGGGAAGGGAGACTGCGCCTCAAATTCAAGAAGAAAAAAAAAACATCATGATTGCCCTTCTCAGAACTCTTATCCTCGATGAGGAGCGCCGATCTATCATCTCAATCTTTGTGAAATTTGCTTGGTCGACCCGTTCCTTTTTCGCGAAATCTCGGGCGCTTGCTATCGACTCCGCGAAACGCAGTTCTGCGAAGGGTTCGGTGATGAAGCAAGCAGATGCTATTCCTCACAAGGCAATTTACGTCGTCCAAAATACTCATGATGCGGCGAGAGATTCCTGTGAGGTCTCAGCGATGACCTCTCGTATTACTGGCGCAATATGTCACAGCACCGAGCAAGTCTCACATACAACGTTTAGTCTATGCTCCTCGACTCGGCTTGACGCCTCGGTAAAGGAGCAGATGACCCACTCTGGGAGAAAAACGCACCCGAGGTCTCCCTTTCCTCCTTCACAGGGCTGTGGGTGGCGTACTGAATATTTTCTAATGGGAAACCAGGTTACGTCTTCCTCCATCCGCATTCGAGCGATCAAACATGTGTATTCCTATATGGACGCATCCAAGTGAGCGGTACATGAAACGCACCTCGTGAACAAACTCTGGGAAGTTGTTCTATGAAGCTTATCAAATTACTCCAACACATGCCTCCTGACGACTCATCATAACTCCTAGTTCTCCTTTCCACGCAGTGTCGGTTGCCAACCACTTTGCGTCTGTCACGTCCATCTTATTGTGCTTTCGGTCATGTGTCCTTTCCCTTATCGTCTCATCCTCACGCATGCCATCTCCTGAGACTACGCCCTCAAGTTTGGTACCGCCATCAAAACTGTCATCCTCATCAGCAAGTAAAGCAAATCTCGGCGTTTCAACATTTAAAAACTCCGGTAGGAAACCCAATGGGTATCATGCTATAATTTTACAAAAAGAAAATGAGGTACATGGACCCATCGAAAGAAAACAAGTCAAAGGTGAGGTGGAACACGTTGCGGTTTGTCAATCCGCGAGGCGCGATCGATCCGGCGCTGAATGATTTCCGGTATCCGTCCACTGTTGATTTTCAGCGAAGGGGTACAGTGGAACAAGTAAATAGCACGGATTTAAAAAAGACAAAAAGAAGTGAAGATTAGGGCAGGGCGTATGGTGCGTTGGGCAGTTGATGAAACGAGCTTGTGTACGGACTAACCATATCTAGAAATGAAGAAAGAACAAATTGTGGTCCCGCTCCACGGATGTCGACGCACGATCGTTCCTCGTAACCCCTAACTCCATCCACGATACGTCACGAGGCAGATAGAGTCACCTCAACGGCAAGAATTAGGTCAAGTGGGTACTCAGTAACAAGGCCGGGTGGCGAGGGACTAATTTTTTTTTTACGGATGCCATACTAGTAGTTGGCCGCATTGGTCACGGTGTCGTTCATGGAACTACTGACAGTTTCCACTACTTTGCCCATTGCCCAGAGTGAATACCAGCAGCCTAAGGTCACATTAACACTGTATTAGCTTGGCGGGCCCGGGAGCTGTCAGATACTTCTCCATCGGTCCACTTCCAACTACGACTCGATTGGATGTGTCATTCCTGGGGATCCCACCAGCTGATCGTCACGGGTAGAAACGTAAATCAACGGTCGGATCCCCATTGGGGAAGACCGGAGGCACAACCACTATGCCGTTACTATGCGAGGCGATCGATGATCATCCCATCTGTTTGGACGATTCACAGCAGGTTGTTTATCATGGCTATGGACATCATACACATCGCCAGCAGCATCGTGATCATGATGGATCATGAGACCCTGACGTGTCAATCACACCAATATCGTCTTCATCGCCATGCAAGACGAAAAGGGGCAATTGCGATATGGGGTTATGATTTACTAACAGGGGAAAGGCAGTATTAACCCGAGGAAACAGCCCCCACCCCGTGACACCCAGCCGCGCAGGAGAGCGAATTGGGTCTACACGGACTTCGCGGTTGCCTTAGGATATCAACTTATTCGCTGCAAGGTTGTACCCTAGATCAGGTACGGCTCGATGGTACCGTACATCCCCAGCAGGCATCCCTCATACTACGCATCTTCAACTCTTCGAGCTTCATCGGCTATTTATTCCGAACCGGACAATAGCCATCTCGCTCGGGCCACATACATTACCAGTAAATTACGCCCAGTGTCGTCAGCCCTGAGTCTCTTTACCAATAATCGGATCCGTGTGTGACTCCTTCATAGATACATAATCACCATTCGAGCAGCATTGGTACAGGTCAGGAGTGTTCGTACATCGTTACGCGAGTCTTACAGAAAGGGCCCAGGATGCTGTGCAGTCTAACGTGAATTAACTGTCCGGCCGTGCGAAGAATTACGACCCCTCCACTCCCACTCCACCGAGCGGGGATACGGTGGGGCACGGTTGGAAATGAGGCGCCAAAAAAAGCCGGGGTGCTTGGAGTAGAGTACTAGTAGAGAGAAATGAGAAAACGAAAAAACCGAACAAGTCATCGAAAGCGCGTGGGAAACAAAACACATGAAAAACTGATTTGGGCCGCGGGGAGGTGGGGTCTAGCGTGGAGATGTGGAGTGTTCACGAGAACGTGACCGCCCGCGAGGCGTGTCGTCAGCTTCGTCTTCTTCCCTGGTTCTCCCCCCTCCTGTTTGTTGTTGTTGCTGTGCCGCTGCTGCAGACTGCAACCAGCGCCTGTACCAACGTCCAAGAAACCGTTTTAGTTCCTCCGGCATTCCGAGATATTCGACGTTCCGCGCGAGGCCGTCCCAGCGGATCACATGACGTTGCAGGGCGTCTTCGAGAGCGCCGTTGTCGCCGAAGTACATCCACGTCACGAGGTACGGGAAGGACGATGGATCAGGGATGGGCAGGTAGACGATGGGATGATCCGGGGCAGAAGGCAGCAATCTCGGGAGCCGCGATGCCACGCTAGCAGAGATAGAGGGCCGAGCCGCGACTTGAGGCGCGGGCTGGGCAGCGGGGTGTATCAAATCGAGCGGGGATGATCCGCTGAAGAGCGCGCGCAGGAGAGTCGATTGCGCGGAGAGGTAGTCGATGTGAAGCTGTTTCGTGGGTTTTTTTTTTGTATTATCATAGGATGAGAAAGGGCAGTTCCGTCGGCAATGCACAAGGAATGCAAACCTTCATGAGCACGCGCGCCTCTTCTCTGTTCAGACTAGGCGCGGTGAGACGCCTGCCCATGCCCGACGGGTCATGGGAGCTGGATAACAGCTCTGTTCTTGGAACGCTGGAGGCACTGGAGGCACTAGAGTCATGAGCAGCAGTAGTACTGGACAAGGCCGATGGGCGATTATCGAGAGGGTATACTTCAATAGGCTATCAGCGTTGCCGTGGAGCCTGTAGCCACGAAGTCAACTTACTAAGTGAACAGTCTGCGCTCTCCGTGTTGTTCCAGTACCGAGGAGCGAGCTTACGTAGCGAATCGATGATGTATTCGTGGGGAACACCGACCAAGGATGGCGGTGGAAACGGTCTTGGGACAAAGGAGCGGACAGATTCAGTCGGTTGAAGAGACGTGGAAGGATTCGGGGGAGCCATGAGCGGTTCCTATGAGAACCGGAGTGGCCGTTGCGTAATAAGTAAAAAGGGGGGGAGGCCTGAGGAGCAGGCGGCTTGGGCTGGGCGTTGGGCGGCTAGACTATACGAGTCCGAGACAATAGCCAGCTGGGCTGGGCCTCGCGGAGTGTCATCGACTCGCATACTGTCTTATAACACCAAGTACCCATTCAGAGAGATGTGTCGTCCTCCAAAAAGGCAAGTGAGGACCAGAGAGCGGGCGGCAGCGACCAACGGCAGTCGCCTCGACAGGTCAGCCGGCCGACGGATGCAGAATCCTGACCCCCGCCAATGGTCAGCCACGAGAGCCATCGTCAGTTTCGTCCATCTCGTCCCTTGGATCTTCCCACCGCCACATTTGCATTTTAACAGAAAAAGACAGTACCATGAGGCGCTGGAGGTGTGCTTGGAGGTTACGCCCTTCCTCGGTCTTTATCTCCCTCTCTCTTTGTCATATTTCCCAGCTAGATGCCTGATCCGCGTGCACAGTAGCACCTGACGCTCACGCCCCTCGTGCCCAGCTTCTCTTCCCAAAAATTTTCTCTGCATTGTCATATGGGGAGAGTGAGCAAAATGTTGACAGACACCGAGTCTATTTCCAGTTTGCAAATTACTCAAAATTTCATGCGGCGCGGCAGTCCCAAATACCCCTCCACGAAGTTTTTTTTTTCCTGCCACTGCCATATGAAAAATTGACAGTTGACAGTCCGCAATGCCTGTCGGTCTGGTACATGCAAGGGAGGAGAAACCTTAGGGGGCAAATTAAATCCTAGATCTTCCCTACTCTGCCGTACCCCAGGGGCGTGGCATTGTGTCAGGTCAAATAACAATAGCTAAAGGTGGTAGTCGAGGTGGAAAGAACAAAAACGAGCGGTGAGATGCCGGTGGATCGGTGCGGATGTGTAACTTATTGTTGTGTGTGGAACGGGTCGAAACTCACCTCACCAGTATGTATCCATATCTACCCATCCGAATGATCTCGATCGCCCCTTTTCGTTTGTTTTTGGTCTCCCTCTTGACGTTCCGTTCCGAATGGTCGACGTAAATGGTCCCTTGCTGCTGCCAAAAGTCAGGTCGCTGCAACGCGGCCGTGGCGTCCGAGGCCGAGACGGGCGCTCTGCACCCCTCGTATGCTACGGGTGACAAGGCTACATGCACAACATCCAAAAGACGCGCCTAGAGACATACGTTCTGTCCATGCATTCCGATACCGACACCATACGGTGTTGCTGTGCTTCCAAGGCACATCCCGCCCAGTATGACAACGTCCATTCCACTACCCGGTAACCAAAGATATTGAATTGTAAGGAAGAGATATTCTAGTATACAAAAGGCAGTTTGTACATTCTAATGTAGAAGAAAGGCGTCAGACACTAACGTCCCTGCGATCGGGAAATGGAGACCAACATGAAGCATATGATACAATGCGCATGGAGCATGGGTACCTTCATTCCTCGTGGCTCCACAGCCGCGAGCTGCATGTAGGCTCAGGCTCTAACTAGACTAGGGGTATAGAGGTATGGCCAACTAGGTTGGCGTTGAGCATGCACCCAGGTGGGCTGCATTAATTATTAGTGGAGTTTAGTTGGAGTTTAGTGTGGGCGTTGTCTCATAGAGCTGTGTATCGAAAATTTATGAGTAAGCTCATACGGCACAACTTGACGCAGAAGACCCACCTCGGATACTTCCTCCGGTTTCGTCGCCCATCTTTTCTCTCCGGCGCTGTAGTCCTCGCCTTGCTGGTGACAGCAGGCACACGGGCCCGGACGGGCTTCTTGTCGTGTGACAGCTCCGCAGAAGAAGGGACTCCCGCGCGGTGCTGCGCTGGCGCTGGCGGGCGACTGGCTCGAACCTGAGAAAGCGCCCTGGAAAGGCTGCTGCTGGAGGGCTGGGATGTCGGATTCGGTTCCGAGCGGTCAGACCGTGAATTCGAATTCGCATGCTTCCCCATCAGACTGATCCTGAATTGAACGGAAACGCGTCAGCACGAGGAAGGGTTAGAGGGAGCGGGAGGCGGACTAACAATAGTTGAGGAAAGACGGTTCGCGACATCTCGTAGGTTTCGTAGGTGGTGTGCTCGTTGAGGGTGTGGATGCAGATGCTATGGACGCAGTTGCTGTGGGTCGCGCTGGCCTTTATAGTGTGTTTCAAACGGTAGAATCATGAAGCACTGCAACCCTGGGCCTGGGCGCTGGACGGGCACAGGTTTCTCTGCTGTGACTTGTGGGGGGCGGTTCAAAAGGGAATGGCACCACTTGCCAGGCGACGAAGTAATTCCCATCCCAAACTGCGGAACAAACAAGATGGATAGGACGTGCGATGCAAAGGCCAGCCCCGACCAATGCAAAAGCAGCCACAACCATTGTCTGAGTCAGGTTTAGGACTAATAGTGGAGGCGTGACAGTGGCGTGACGTCTTGATCCAATACAAAAAAGGTACAAATAATATATCCTAAAAACGGAGACTCTTTTCTTCCGAAGGTCAAGGAACGTCGAACAGCCATGTACTGTATTCAGATGCCATACAGTAATATAATTCAACACAGGAATCCCGTGTCTTTGCAACCAGTATATTGTAGGGAGTCTATTATTCATAACCGGACGTCAGTTGATTTTGTAACCCCGGATGTTGACTGTCGTCGGCTTGAACATATTGATGCCATCGCGTCCTGGCATGTTTGTTGAACTGATGAATCAATACTGTACCACAAACAATCCCCGTATATTAAAGGTAATTGGGGTGCTCTAGTGACTCCTATCCTCACTTGATACTGCGTAGTATATGTACCATAGCTGCATGCTACAGCACTGCTTTTTAGTCGAGCAACTAGTCGGATTCTATATCAGGCGGTGCCATGTGGCCGCCGAACATGAGCGGGCTGATCGCCACGTAGCATACATGACGACAACGCCCGGCGAGCGCACCCCTACATGATAGGGGAAGTCGGGGGGTTTCCATGACCCTGGTCAGAGGGCCGGTGTCCGCTGCGCGAGATGTGCCGGGAAGGGGAGTAATGACGAATGACGACTGATCGTCACAAGCGAACCCCCCTGCCGAGGCTCGCGTATCGAAGTCAGAGTACTAGGGTTGTGGGCATGACATCGTTCAGGGTGGCGTGACATTGCATAGCCATTGACGCCCTAGGAGGGCGTTGTGGGGGGCCCTCAAGGACCTAGGCCACAGGAGTAGAACCATCATGAGTTGTGGATGTGATTCGATCATCGCATGCCATAACGTTTATCTCATTGCCGCAACAAGGCGGCGTGGACAAGTATGGAGGTAGCAGGGGGCGATGCATGAGTGCATGGAAATGGTATGGCAACCACACACCAATCCAGCTGGAATCACCGCCGTCCCCCTGACTGGCGTTTACTTGACATACAGCTGTCCATGTTCATGATCGACACGCGGGGTGCATAGGCCTTATGGTCATTATCCCTTAACAGGCTACTCTCTGTCTTGCATTGCAGAGAGTACACTGTAGACCGTACGACAACATCTTCATAAATCATCTGGCCGGGGCCCCTATCATGCGAACAGGCAACAAAGGTAAGTGATAAGTGATCATAAACGTGGAGACGAACGAAGAGGAACGTTGATCACGTGGACTTATTATATCACAAGTATCAGCGTCCTCGTATCTGAAAAAAAGGCCAGATGACGCCGATGTTATCAGAACCGGATACAGTTGTGTCTGGCGCCCTCCAGAACGAGTTAGAGATACCTATGCAATACTCACACGAGTCAGCATGATTCCGAGTCAAGCTGCGAACGTGTGAAACATGTAACCGCGGCGCGGAAGAATCGCTCACCTTCTCTGCTAAAAATACTAGGACGACAATACACACAAGCCAGGACTTTAGTGGCGTGGACAGCATATGGGCGCTTTTATCTCTAAAGCATGCGGAGACCATACAGCCATTGCTATCGCCTCGACTTCAAAGCATGTCAAAATGAAGGTCATACGGGGGATGCGGTATCGGAAACCGGAGTTACATTCCCTTAAGAGCCATCCAAGATTCTGGCCCGTGGCGCGGAGAGCGGAGCCAAGATGTATAAGACCGCTGGTACACAGTGGGCGGCCAGTAACAGGAGAGGACCATAGATCTACTGTAGCAGATGCATTTGTTATCCGAGCCGTACTAGCCCTAGCCTGACAGGTAGTCGGCGGTCGGGTGCTCGTCTGTGCCAGTGTCCAGCTCACGGAAATGAATTAGATGCTGTATCTTCGTTTTTTTTTCTTTTTGTCAGGGATGCCCGAGCCTCGGATATGAACGACTCTAGAATATACCAGAACGTTAGACAAAGATTCGAGTCTTGCTTTGCTTACAACTTGAACCTTATTAGAGAATTGAGATACCGCCGCTTTTCAGCACCAGAATGAAGAATGACACCCAAGGTTCAAAGTCTGACCGTCGCGGAGGAGGATCCGTCCGTGGTCGCATGACTGCGAGAAGGAGCGGATCAAGTCCATGACGGGAGACGGGAGACGTCCCCGACTGAGGCAGTGCAATGCACGGTGCGGCCGGGTCGGGTCCGGGTCCGGTGGTCCGAGTTGCCGGACGGGCCGTTCCTCTTTGTAGCCGTGTCTGACAAACTTGTCCCCGAGGAGTCCGATTCGGAGGCCAGAAAGGATTACAATTATGGCTGCCAGTGCAACGACATCGGTCTCTAGCAGTGATGTATTCTCGATCAACCCGTATGAAAATCACCCCAGTTTAACCCAACTCGAAGCCGACGTGCTCTGGGAATATGCCAAGTTGAATCAACACATCAAGGATGTACGTCTCACTCGCCATCTGATTGGTTGAATCCTTTCAGATCAAACGCGTTTTCTCTTTCTTGATGCAGTTGGTTGCCCAAACGCGCTCTTTGAGCGAAACTCCCGATGAGGCCATGTTGAAACGGCTTAGGATTTTGGAGAGAAAGATGGGCCTTGTTCTAACATTGGTGCGTAACGCGTTACGCTGCCGTGCCCGTATCCATCATCTGACATGATACGCGTAGTTCAAGGCATCCGTCTGGGGTGTGGTGAACGAGCAGAATCTTTCGGCGCACCCACCCGACAGTAGTGTCGGCGACATACATTGACGACGATATACCGCGTCCCTTTGTATTTATTTACATTGTACAGTAACTTTTCTGTCGTCAACCCACACGCAGCGTCTTGAGTTTCGTCCCAAGTCCACTAACGGCATCAACGTTCCATACCACAAGCTTCCCATCCACACCGCTCGTGCTCACACGAGTCACGGCACCGGGGGCACCCTCGTACGGACGAACGTCCGTGATCGTGTTCTGGTGCACCGTGAACAGTTCCGTGTCCGTCGCGAGTTGCGCCCCTCCACCAGGGCTACTGCCCAGACCTCGCGAATCCGCATTACGGAAAGTGTTGAACGCGGCGCTGTTGAGACGGCCGACGGGGGACGAGCCGGTCAATCCGCCACGCGCACCGCCGACGGACGACTTGGGCGCCGTGGTGTCGTCGAGCGAACCGGCGGCTTGCCAGCCGGATGGACCGCCACTGAAAAGAACGGGCTGGCAATCGTGGCCCGCAGCGACGATGGCATCCTCAGACGTCCATATGAGCGAGATGTAAGGGAGCGAGTTGGAACGAATCGTATAGACAGCAGGTCCGCCAGGATATACGATACTGATGGTGCTGTCGTGGCCTATTATTATGACCCGTCAGAAAAGATAAACCGCGGGGTTGGGAAGGTGACCCTACTTGCGAAAGCCAGAACGTCGCCAGAGGGCGAGAAACCGACAGAGTGCACCCAGCCACCAGACGGGCTCGAATATTCACCGCATACAGTATTGAACGGAAGTTTTTCTCCCCACACGGAGGGAGGAGGCCTAGGAAAAACTGCTTGAGAAACCGCAAGGGCTGTACATGGAGAGGGGAGCCCTACTTCTTGTCAACGTCTTTGATGTAGGCAGAAAAGACGCGGGCTTTCATGTCCGCGCTTCCTGCGGCGAGCAAAACATTGTTTGGGTGCCAGTCGACAGAGAGGACGGTGGAGCGGATCGGCTTCTTGAGCTGCTTCGCGACCCACCAGTTGTTGTCTGGATCAAAAGAACAAACCGCGATAGCCCTGTGGATCAGGGTCGGTTAAACACACATGTACATCGTGCCATCCCATTTTTAATAACGGAAGGCACTGACCTTGCGCCGCTTGCCACGGCGAATTTATCCTCGAACGGGCTCCAGCGGACAAAGGTGGCCGCACGGTTGACGCGCAGTAACACGAGCGTCGGCTTCCAGATGACGCGTCCCGTAAGCGGGTCGGGTGCTTGCTGCCATACATAGGCATTTCTATCCTGTGAAGCGGTCACGATTTGGTTCGAGTTGGGTGCCCAGTCGATAGAAGTGATAATTTTGTCGTGCTATGGCACAAGCGGGGGGAAAAGGGAATCAGGCGCGGAAGTTATTGAGATTAATCGATGAAGATCTACCTCTGAGAGTGTTTCCGTTGGGGTCCAATCGTTTCCGCTGCGTGAGAGGATCTGAACTTCGTTTGTATTCAAGCTGACGGCGACCTCTGCAGTTGAGGACGTAAATTGAGAAATCTGTGGTTTTTGATTTAATCCGAGCATGCGAAGGCTTACTTACGGGTGCGGTCAGCGTTGAAAGCATGACTAGTGATGGGTGATTGCGAGACATTATATACTTCAGGAGCGGCCATGATTGCAGAGGACGAGCAGTCAACTACTGCTTAATGGTGAGCGTTGATATTATCGAGAAGTGTAGATGGCGCAGCACGGCGCTTATCGAGTCGGTAGAACCCGGTTGCTACACGTGTCCAATGGGGAGGCGGCTACAGAGTGATCTCCGCACTAACTGTGCGACTTTCGCGATGCAGCAGACATTGAGTTGGCCCACCTTCTCCAGATACAACGACATGGCCGCAGGTCTCAAAAGTACGTTCCTAGCTCGCTCTCCCTCCTTATATCCCTTCTTGTTCTAATCACTAAGGATACGAATTCTCTCTCCTTCAGCCGTCATCTTACTCTCGTTCGTCCTCGCGGTAGGATTCCTGATGATCATCCTTTCCTGCGCCCTGTGGTCGAATTGGCTACCTCTCTTCGTTGGTTCGTTTTCACATTTCTTTTGCAAACCTCTGCCTCGCTTGTCCTTTCTTTTGGCTGATAACGTATGCTGTGTGCGGACAGCGTTGACCTTTATTGTCGCACCGCTACCCAATGCGCTCTTCTCTCACTGTGGCGGTGAAGAGTTCTCCCCCGACTATAACGAGGGTTCAGGACCCATGGACATCGGCCGCTTCGTCACCGCCTTTATCGTCGTCACTGGCTTCGCACTGCCGCTCGTACTCGCGCATTCGGAAATCATTAAGCCTGGTGCGAGCATCATGTCGCTCATCGGTGGCGGGTACGTCCGTAGCTTGTTCGGCTACTTCCGTGCTTTCATTGACAACCCAACGCTCACCCAACTCCAATACCTACCATCACATGCAGTCTTGTGTATGGGACCATCATGGCCTATACTGCAGCTTTCAGGCAAGAGGATTCTGATTACGAGTAGTCTGAATGTTTCCCCGGTTTTGTCTCCGGAGGACCTGTCTGTATCAAATAATTATATGACAATATACGGGCCCCCGACTTGCTTCAATTTGCGCCTCATCACCTCCCTATGGGCAGTACGCCGGCCCTTCGACTAGAGAGGACCCATGGCCTGTGCGCGGTTCGCTTAATTTAATACTGGTAGACGTTGGCTATACTTTTGTCAAATCCATTTGATATACGGTCCCAGGGCATACGACTATGGTGGGTTGTCCTCCCGCACAGCAACTTTGAGCGCCAAAGACCCAACCTTCGCCTCTCGCGCTGAGGTACTGATGGCCCGCGCCGCCACATGTATATGGAATCGTCCACAGGCGACGAAACATAGCGTCGTCTCGAGCTCACGCTCTGCACCGGGTTCGAGGCGCCCAACCGGTATGCCCGACGTCGCGCCTTCCTGTATCGCATGATCCGGCGGATCGACTACGGCGTCTGCAGTCAAGACTAGCGGGTGGGCTGATATACGGTTTCCACCGGTCTCTTCGTCAGTACAAGCGATCAGAGTTGCCAAAGGGAGTTGGCTTACGAGAGAGGTTCACAAAACGAGTCCGCAGGCAGACAAATTCGTAGGGTGCAGGGTAATATGTACCACCTTTCCGCGAGATAGGCACGCGATCCTCGTCTGCTTCGCCTCCGCGACGGGACAGTTCTAGATGTATGCGTACGGATTCCGTGCGTAGGGTCTCGAGCATGGGAAGTGTCATCCGCTGTTGCCTGAACAAGAGTTCGCCCGATCGAGTCCCGCTCGCCTATTTACCCTTGGTTATCAGCACCAACATACCTTAGATCGTCAAAAAGTGCGACAGACCTCTCGCCAGTGCCCTTGAACCATCTTGAACAGCTCTTCTCGGTACCAGAACAGTTCACGCTGTAGCTTGTCTTCCTCCGAGGACAGCTTCGTCTTCTCAACCACAAACTGACGGTTAGACAACATGGGGATGGCCTGAGAGGTGACCTCTTCGGGTAGCTGGATTCTCTTGAGCGGCAAAACCATCCTGTCGTGGGTTAGCCGACGCCGGTACCGGTCGAATTCTGAAACTCACGTACCGTAGCATAGCTCCGGGGGCGACGATACAGCTCGTCGACGCTGGAGTAGCAGCTATAGAACAAAATTGTAAGGCAAATGCCACAACTCTGAGCACATCCGCTAACCGTTCTGCGCCCGTTCGAGAGTGACTTCAAAGGGCATGCCATACGTGTTCCGCACGTCGATGGAGAAGAGACACCACCCCTCCTCTTCAACATCCTTGAACAATGCCTGCCTCTTGCTTGCTGATGTCTCCTCTCCCTTGTAATCTCCGACACCGAGCGGGAAGATGTCCATATTGTAGCACTCCAGCATGTGGTACACAGTGACAAGAACTGGGTACGAGATTTGGCGTGTGTGGAACGTTTCCGAAGGTCGAGAGAGGTTAGACTGAGCTCGATGGAGGTAGCCGTAAGAGATAAAGACGCAGCCGCTTGTGCTACTTCCCATTAACAACGGGATAATGAAAATCATCATTCGAACACATACCACCCCACTTTGCCGGTGCATTTAACGGCAATGGTTACTTTCTTCTCTGGAGAAATCACAGTATCTTCCTGTTCCCAGTCCCACGAAAAGACAGGTCGATTGATGAGCTGGTGTTCTGTTTCATACGCGTCGTATATTGACAAGTCGCCCTCGGCCAGAGCCGCCTGCGCAGGGGCAATTGTGGAATCGTCAAACGACAACCTTAGAAAATCGATCGGCATATTCGAGACGTTTTCCAATGTTAGTCGGAGAGTAGACCTGCCATACGTCAGCCGTAGCACGAATTATGATGACGATTTGATGATCTTACTCCTCCCCATTGTACAACATTACAGCGCTATGTATGAGCGAGCTCCATCGTATCCGCAGCAAGGGTTGCTCGGGCACAACAGTGCACTCCAGGAACTTCGGAACCGTCCGCCTGCTTGCCAAAGACGTGACAACGGTGCTGCCCCTCTTTCTATATTTTCCCGGGCGAGAATCAAGGCCTCCGTATTTCGTCCGTCCGGCTTCGCATATAGCAAGGCTCCGTCGACGCGATGTATGTTCTTCTTCTTCGACCGTTGCCAGAGGAAGAAGAAATTCCCTCGAGGCACCACGAGGGGCCTGAACGTGGCACCCCTTGATGACAAGTGGTCCGTTCTCCAAAGGCTTACCAGATAATGTGACCGGGTGGTACGAGTTAGCTGGGATGGTCACAGAGATAGGCTTCGAGTCGAATGCGGCCCCTGAGGTACTAAGGAACTCATGCATATCTTTGCTACAAATGAATAAGTTAGGTGAAACTCACCTGAGGCTCAAGCTTTGAATCTCGAGATCGAAAACGAAAGGGTTGTGTAGCGTGAGAACAAATTCTATCGACTCATCTGTCACGATGAGGGTGCAGCCCTATGAATGACCTATAAGAGTGGGATGCGTATTTAATCAACGTTGCTACCTCACCCTCGTAGTTACAGATTTCCTAGGGTTATACAGGAATGGGCCCGACATTTGGGGTAGCCTGCTGGCATCCTTCGACCTTCGTCGAGCAAGTAAGGAGAGGGGGTTCTCAACCAATGCTCTTGATGAGGGAGGTCTATGAGGGGTCGTGTCAACAAAACGTCCACGAGTATTCTTCACGATCACGCACTGAATAAGTTCAATGCTGACAATCGGCCTCCCGGACCAATAGTCGATTAGGCGTGTCTCGCCCCTCCGTTTTGCAGCAGTCAGGGCCTTACCGGACGTCTCGTACATGTGGTATTGATCATCGTCGCTGAGTATCTCATGGAACGACTTCAACGCGGAAAGTGAGAACTGTGCCACAGACGGTGGATCTACACAACTGTCGGAAATGAGCGAGCTCGCACTGGACCTACGTACCTGGTAGCGCCTCAGCGACTGCGAGGGCTTCTCGAATGATGCCAATTTGTAGCTCCGGCCAGCCATACGGGTCTTCCAGTAGGTCATCGAAACTGGTACCCTGACCGTCTTTTTGGGTGCCTTGGGTGTCAGTGTTCATAAACGCGACCGTTTCCAAATTGACCCCATGAACTTCGCAAATGTATTTGACGAGCTTGAGCACACTCTCGTTCCCTGTCGATCTTTGAATTCCCTTCATGGCTACAGCACCCGAGTCGTCCGATCCCACGCCGTTAACAGTAGTCCCGGAAGAGTGTGGCGACTCGGTTTCCTCGCGCGCACAAACAACTAGGTCCATAATACTGCCAACCACCTCGCGCAGGATATATACTTCCTTGCGGTGATAACCTAACGAAGAGTATAGGTAGGCAATGTTCTCAAGGATGACAATGCGCTCGCGATGACCCAGGTGTAAGAGCCAGGGTCCGTGAGCCTGGGAAATGGATGCAGCTATTTGTGAACGCGTGACACCAGAAATAGAGGAGAGACGATCGCGGTTGCTAGGTAGGTGTGAGTCGGGATGTGACAGTGTGGGAGGAACGTATGGCGCAGGCCCAGGATGCATCAAGGTCGTGAAAGCAAGTGGACCCCAACCCTTTGCAGACCAAGTTGCGAATAGAAGAAAGCTGTGTCTGAGGACTGCTACTGTATAAAGATGGGCAAGTAGGTCAAAGCGTTGATCAGATTCTGATAGGGGTCCAGATCTCGCATAAAATGAGATCGCTTGCTCAAGCTTTTCGGAAATATCACTCCAAGGTTCCTTGCCTGCGCTGGTGGAAGCATGCTGTATGCTCGTCAGTGAGGGCAGCCAATACGGGACATAAGAGAACGGTAGAACGCACGAGGCCTTGCCCCGACCATGCATCGAGCAGTGCAACAGTGGCGAGACCTTCTAGTGCCGAGGCATACCATAGAGGATCATTGGCGGTCTTGAACAGGGCAACAGCTTCTGTGTACCTAGCAATATTAATCAAATGCTGCATGTGTGCAGAACGGCTAAGCTACACGCACCAGACAGACGCATCCTCCGTCCTTCCAGCAAGTATGAAAAAGTCTCCGAGGAGCTTGAATAGTCTGCCATGGGAAGAGGCGGCGCCAATGAGACTCTGGCGCTTGCGCACAGTAGTGACGCCTAGGGAGCTCTGGCGAAATAGTGGTATGGGCGGTCCAGCACCTGCAGGTGGGTTGCGTTTTGGCCCTAACATTGGACTAGTTCCTCTCCGAATGAGACCTGCAGAAAGTTCTGGCTGGCTGTTGTGCGACGGAAGACGCGATAATGGGTCGGGTTCCTCATCCACAAGTGGCATAGGGAAGTCTGCGGCAGAGGGCAGGGACGGAAACAACGATGAATTCAAGTATTCGTTGCCGAACGGGCTTTCAAGCGTGTTGACCTAAGGGGTGGCCAACTTCAGAAACACAAGCACGCAAAAGCGGAAGAGTAGTTGCACGCACCACCGTAGAGAACTCGGCAAGGATGTTTGAGCATAGGTCAGCGAGTAAGGTTTCAATATTCTCCTTCTTATTCCCCATCATGCTTGGGATTATCACGAGCCCAGGGAGGTGGTCACCAAGATTAAGGTTGGTAGTGCCATCGGCTTCTTCGAAGACGAAACAGTTCTTCGCAAGAGGGTAAATGGAGTGAGGTGGGAACAGATCTTTCACTGCGCCGTTAAACTCTGCAGCTATGGAGGAGAGGGAATCTGTCTGTGAACAGGTTGCGATGCCAATGACCCCAAGCGGGAAATGAGATGGTCGGAAGAGCGACATGCCGTAATGTGATGAAGATGGGGGGTGGGACGGGAAGCATAGGTGTAAATAGCCCTTGGACTTGGGGCTAGGCATAAATCGAGCTGTGCGAGGACAACTCAGTGTGGGGGGTGTACAGCGGTAGCGTGTACTCACCTTTCTCATCCTTGGTACCCGGTGGGATATCACTAAGACGAAGGGTCTCCAATGTTCGGATTTCGGTAGCCCATTGCTCGAACGTTGTCCTGGAGATGTTGCCGACTGGTAGTAAAAGAATGCGAAAGTGAGAAAGAGAACCAAAGGCGGTGTATTCCATGGGACGAGCGCGAGTGAGCCCGACCCAACTTGGGCTAGTGACAGTGAAAAGCGGAAACAAGTGACGCACGTACCGTACAACACGACTTTGCTCTACATTCTCCACCATGGTATGGGTCAATCATTCAACGCGAGCTCACACCTTCGAAACTAATACCCCGGAATCATAGACAATCACAGACAAGGCATTAGGTGGTGCCATGATGGCCGCCGCCGCAACGATTTTCGTTTACTACACTACATGGGCCATCCTCGTCGTACGTGTATCCTCGCATACAGCAACACCGCTCTCACACTGAAGCTGTATAGCCATTCTTTGATGCATCGAGCCCCATACACGCGTGGTTCCCTCCACGGGAATGGGCAGTGCGCCTTCCCGCTTTCATTCTGGTCATCGGTCTATCTGCCATCGGGGCATTCATTGGGACAACTATTATCCGAGAAAACCAGAAGAAGGCGCAGAAAGCCAAGAGTCGGGCTGCGTGATGCTTCGTATTGCACAACCCATCGTAGCATACACTTCTCCATGCCACTACTAATCAGCGAAGCTGCCCAGCTCATACCCATTTCTGCTTCACCTCAATGCGTACCTACCAAGCGTCATACATGTACTGGTCTCCATGACAGAACGGAAGGACACTCACATTTTGACCATAAAAAGTTCTCTCGGTAATCCATTCTGTACCCTCTCGTGTAACAGAGTCAAACCAGCGTTGCGGAAGACCATTTTCCAATGCAAGTCGGATCTAGACGACGTCCTTAGACTCAAGACGTAACGAAGGTGATAAGAAAGAAATACCGCGTGACGCTAGAATCGTCCTCGTCGAATATTACTTCCGGGACACCGCCCTCACCGTCCTTACACACATTCTCCTTCACGACGATGACGCCTGGTCCTTCCTTGCGCAGCGCTGCTTGACTGCGTTTGAGAAATGCGATGAGATCGACGTCCTTCATGTATAAGAGGCACCATTGGCACCACACCACATCGAATCCTGACTCGTCATCAGGAGAAGGGGGTGTATAGCCGACGCGACCAAGAAAGGTAGCAGTTCGGATGGGATGTGCAGGATCGCAGTCCTGTAAGGTCCCCTGGAGGAAGGTGACGCTCTTAGAACCATCTGCTATGCCTTTCCATTTCTGTTTCCATAAAGGTAGCCGGCTCTCGTTGTTTGAGGGTGGCTTCGCGGCACTGGCTCGGCCCCGGGAAAGCGCGGCTTGAATCAAAGATTCAACAGGTTCTAGGAGTACGACATCAGAAACGAGGGGCAGAAGCGTATCCGATGTGACACGTCCGACTCCCGCTCCCACATCGAGTGCACGGAAACGGCGTGCTGGAGTGGGCTTCAGTGGTCGCGCTGCGGATGGTACGGTGGATAGCTCCGGAAAGAGGTACAACAAGAAGTTCCTGGAGCCAAGAGATTCGACACGGGGAAGTGACTAGATGAGAATGACGAATCAGTTTGACGAATGCTGAGACGTAGGAATGAATGTATACGCCAGAGCCGTAGCCCCCTGCCTCGACTGCGGGTCAGACCTTGGGTGAGCTGCGAGACTGATCGCACACACCCAAAACACCGTCGTATGTTGCGCTTTGCTTTCCCCAATAACTCAGGCCATCTTTAACAACTGGCTCTGCCTGAGGTGTGTCTGAGGTCGACAAGGAGGAAGAAGGGGCCATTTTATGACCAAAAAAGACGCGATCGATCTCACGCTTAGATCATCGCTCGTCTCTTGTGAGTCCCGTCCACGTGCTCAAATGGCCGTAACCAGTCGCGAACCGCTGCATGGACACCGACATCAATGACATCTGGGACCTCCCAGTAGAGACATCAATCTCTCATCTTCCAGCAAATACTGCTAATAGAGACGGGTCTGGTAACACCTCTCCTTCACGCGCGTCCAGCCGCCCATTGTTTCTACCTTCCGATGACGACGAGGATACCACTGCTACAACTGCTGCTGCTGCCACTGGCGCAGGACCTAGAAACCAGAAAAACGCGGACATCGACGCGCTTTTTGAAGGTTTAGATGACATGGACGACTCTTTTCAAGAACTCGCACCCTCGCTCGACCTCGACGCGCTCCGACGCGAAGCAGACGCGCGCAATACGCGTGCCGTACGCGCAGAGATCGTTGCCATGGTCCCCACGGCTGAGCTTTCATCAACAGCAGCGGGCAACAAGACGAACGCGAACGCTCGGAAAAGTGGCGGACCACTGGACGGTATTGACGGCGAGGGCGACGCGGAGGACGATGAGAAGAAAAAACGCAAGCCCATCGCAAAGCTGGACGAGGCGCGTCTGCTTGGCAAGAATGGCTTCCTCCAGCTGGTGAAGGATACGAAGCATTTCAAGCCCAAAGGGAAGGGCCACGAGGTCAATTCCACACCCTTTTCTTTCCCCCGATCTTGCCCTTCCTACTCAGCTTTCATGTGTAAACTAACGAGACGTTACGGACCAGGCAACGGACTTGGATCGCATGCTCCAAGTGTACCAATTCTGGACCCACAAATTATATCCCAAGACTAGATTCAAAGAGACCGTAGACAGGGTGGAGAAGCTTTGCCACTCAAAGCGCATGCAGGTGCGCGCCCTTGATCGATTCCATCTCTTTGTTTTGCGGTGTCTCACGTATGTCGGACATGCTGTTGATAGGTTGCACTTAGCGTATGGCGCGACGAAGCCCATGGACTTGTGAACGGAGCCCGGCTACCTCCAGAAGTAACCGATGATAACTCGGACGCGGACTCGGATATCGATGATGCCCGTGCCCCGCGCGGGGATGGAGCGGTGGCAGCAACTGCCGACGAAGGGGCCGCATCTTCGAGCCGGCCATTTTCTCCAGCCCGTTCACGACCGCGACTCCGCCAGGGCGGTGATGTCTCGGCCACGAGCGATTCTGAAGGGCACAACAGCGATGGCATTCCCCTGTCGAGCGATGCCCCGCACCCACCGCCGTCGTCGCCTGACCGGGACAATGCCGCAATCGAGCTCGATGCGCTTCTCGAGGAGGAAGAAGCGTTGCGCGTGTCCACCCATGCTGCTCCAACCTCCCACGCTTGGAAGGCAACGTCAAGTGGCGACGCGGTGGCCATGGACGAGGACGAGGATTTGTGGGACATGCTGCACGCAGGTGCACCGACGACGTCTGGCCCGGTGATGACGCCGGCGCCCCCTGCTGTAGATGACGATGAGGACATGTGGGATATTGTGAACGAGATCGAACAGGAGAAGGCAAAGGAAGCTGCTCGCCAACCAAATCCGGTGCAAGAGCCACCAGCGGTAACAGGTGCCCAGGTAGACGACTTGGACGATCTATATCTTTAGATCGTGTAAAGTATATGCATATTAGCGGTCGCCTGTGAAGACCAGACTGAGGTAACTTATGGGATTTATGCGGTAGATCTTTGATGGGTTACTGGGTCTGTGCGCCGCATCCGAGTTGGTGACTAGTACTGGTAAATGCGAGTTCAAATTGTCTGCCCGACATTCGGGGAAAAACAAATACATGGCATAGACAAACTACAAAATTCGCATCCAAGGAAGAAAAAAGTGCATCGTCAGCCCGCACTAAGGAAGTTGCGAACGAAGTGTACTAAATTCTTTGGACGCTTCCATATCTATAGAAGGAACTCCACTCATCTCCTCTATAACGCCGTCCAGGTGGGAGGCCAATTGAATCTGATAGTGGGCCGAGGATCTCTGGACCGACTCCCACGATATGTAATCGTAAGATGTGAAGACAGGCTGCCCAGGGTCACTGTACCCTCTGATGATGAATGGTATTTCTGCGGAGTGACGGCGGGGACATCTCCTGCAAGTAAGAACGCGACGCGAACGCGAATGACGGGAATGGAATGGGAAATCGCGCGTCTACTTTGAGTGACTCACTCACTTGTCTGGGTCATCGGGTAAACCGACTCGGATACATCGGCGACTGCTTCAGTGTGTACATCAAAATTCCGGATTTGCCCACGCCATCATGATCACTGATGAGTATCGAAGAATACTCCTAAAGCCACCCACTAGGCGCTGTTGCAAAAAGGAACTGACTCGGAATTTACCAATATGCGATTCGCCATCGCCATGCCCTGAATTTCATCGGCCGACCGTCGCCACAATTATACGTCCGCGTTACCATCACCTCTTCGATGCCAACTTTTGAAGGGCCAAATGCAAAGGAATGAGTTGAGGGCCAGAGGGGTGAGCGTGGGTGTTGAGAGGCAAATGATTAGTGTCGCCCACTGGCAGCCTTCTTTACCTAGAAAGTGCGTATTCATATATATCAAAAAGTCGTGCATCTCGTCCGTAACTGCAGCTAACCCAGTGAGGACGTCTCGCATTGACCCGACACAGGCTTCTCCGAGTGCTTCTTTCTAAATTGGCTCGAATTAGACGCCAAGCCGAGCGATGAGAGCTGTCACGCGCCCCAGTTTCGAAGCCTCGATCTTTCTTCTGAGTCCTCTTTTCATCTCACTTATCGCTCTTTCCCTTCTTCTGCTTATCGTCGTGCGCGCTGCCCTGCCAGTGGCGCTGCTCCACCTTCCAATCATTTCAGTACCTTATCGATATTGTTTCCCCCCCCCCCTTCCTCCTCAACTTTCCAGCGCCGTGCTATGTCGGCAAAAAACAATCAAAAGTTTCAGATCGGGGAATCGATTGTTGATGCCGTGCGCCATGTGTTGAGTTTCAATCATCATTGGCCAAGTGACTTTGGAACGCAAAAGTGCCTCAACATATGCAGTCAAAACTTTGCTTTTCATAGTAGTAATGGAAGAATACGACTTTACATAGATGGCTGCCAGAGTACTAGTACCAGAGCGCAATTGGGAGGGAAACAATGTGGGATTGTCAGACGGGCGCAACTCGCGGCCTGGTACCTGAGGCCTCGGTTTAAACTCTTGAGCTGATGAGCTGATATCTAATAACCTGTCCTCTCATTTATTGGCTGTAGCGTTGGCGGTGGTGCGATTTTTCACGCAATGCGAGTTAGCCCTGTCAGGGCTTGTCCCATGCAGGTGCTCGCCTGAACCCCATGGCTAGGGATTGTCATGGGTTGCACCAACCCACCGGGTTTTGTCATGGGTGATGCTGGGGTATGGGTCTGGGTTGACATTCTGCTACCCATCCCAAACCCTTACCCCAGCTGTGGGTTTCGTGGGTTTCGGTCGGTCTGGAGCCCTGAGCTCACCCGAGGTGAGATATTCCATCTTAGGCATCATAATGGACTCATAATGGTCATACTGGCATCATGTGTGGAAGGCACGGGGATGCGCGTGACTGCGTGTGACGCGAGTGTGACGACGACCGGATGGCCGCGTTGCGATGTGTTGTGCTTGTCGCACTGGCTCTGCCTCGACATCTCCCAGGACGACGCCGCGCCCTCTGTATGGGCCTCGAGGAAAATCGGGTGGACTCCTCGACGGTAGGATGGGGCGATGGAAGATGGGTAAAGGTGCGTCGCTGGTTTGTTGTGGAAGTGGTGCGGTGCGGCCTCTGACTGGTTTTGGTCACGACCAGGTTTTCCTTGTTGTTGTTGCAGGTGTCGATGCCTGCCGTGTCACCCTTGTTGTGGGCGTCGATGCCCGGGGCGATGTCCATGGCCTCAGTAGGCCTTTTCGAATCGAGGATTCGCTCGCCCCCCTCCTGGATCCCAGGGGCCTGTTCCCTCAGGACGACTTTGTGCGGTGGCTCTTGCAGCGGCCAACCGGGCTCGCATGTGCCCTCGTTTGGGGTCGCTTGCGGTAACACATCAAGTTTGCGCTTGCCCCGTCGCAGCGCCTTGCGCCGATCCCCGCATTCGCCCTCTGTCGGGTTGCCTTGCGGTGTCGTGCTGCATCCACGCTCGCGTTTTCGTGGCAGTGCCTTGCGGTGGCATTGCCTTGACCAAGTGCTCGCCCTGTAGTGGCAGCGCATCGAGCTCCTCACCGTCTCGTCGGGGCGTCTTGACTTCATGCCCAGCCTTGTCTTGTGCCCAGGGGACCAACGCCTCGGGCTTAGCGGCGACGGCTTTCTCAGTCTCGTCAGCGGGTTCGACGCCGATGGTTCCCTTGGCCAGGGCTGGTGTAATGCCCACGACCGGCAACACTCCCCCTTGTTCGTGTGCATCAAAGTCCGCGTGTTCGATCCCCTCCGCGTCCGCTTTCCCGACCACGCATGCAAATCCAAAAGAGTTGACGCCTTCAGGGGATGCAGGTGAGTCGCCCATTGCTGATGGCACTCCCCCTGCTTCTGGCAGATCTTCTTCATGCGGGCTCGATGACTTGGAGGGTTCAGGGCGGAGATGGTCTTCAATGGCGTACCGCTCAGTGGCAGCACCTCTCCACATGGCGAATTCTCATGTGCGAGGGTGTCAAGTGGCGACGGAACAGGGGTTGAGGGGTACATGGGGCAGCATGCAGCTCGCTCCCCATGCATGGTAAGTGAATGTTTTGCTCCCCCTCGAGCTGTAATGCTGACCCGATGCAGGTATCCGCGTGGCCTCTCGTCTACCCATCATCTCAACCCACTGGGGATTTCTGACCCATTTGACCCACTAAACCCATGACCCCAACCCGGAAAAACCCATACCCTGAGCGTGGGTGTGGGTTTTTGGTGGGTGTGGGTGTGGGTAGGCCTGAAATACCCCAGGGTTACCCATGCCAATCCCTACCCATGGCTGACACAGTCACTGGGTACCACAATAGTGCTGTGATTTCTCGCGACGACGGGCGTTCGCAAGTCTCAGTCATAGTCACGAACCTTCTGTAATTTGTCCGGTATCCATCGTGCAGTTCTTGTACCTATCACAGGAAGCACCTTCACAGGCTTCACGCCACTTCTTGCGGGCATTGCTGTAAGCGTATTGATAGGCCGGATCCATCCGTAAAGTATAACGCCGTGTTCCTACCGTAGTCAGCTGATGTTTGCACTGTGATTATAACATAAAGGCTCAAGTTATTATACTAGGATTCCCACCCGAATACTAGGATTATACTAGGATATACTAGGATACTAGGATACAACATAAAGTCCCAGCAGAATACCACGTCTGATCATCACCTTTGCCAGTCTTTCCTTCTACAACCCTTTGGCACTATGGCTGCACAACAGCGTCTCCTCCGAGGCCTGGATGTCAAGTTCAGAGTGCTCATTATTGGAAGAGCGAATGCAGGGAAGACATCCATTCTACAGAGGGTTTGCGATGCGACGGAGAGCCCGGAGATCTACAGGCTTGATCCAGAGGGAACTCGCCATCAGGTATGTTCTCGTTCCTGGTGAGACTTTCGATCTCATCGTTATTATACTAGGATTTTCACCCGAATGCGGCCGTCTCGGGAACACCTCACCTGGTGGCTCGGCCCCTTATTCCCTTATTATACTAGGATTATACTAGGATATACTAGGATACTAGGATACAACATAAAGTCCCAGCGGAATACCACGTCTGATCATCACCTTCGCCAGTCTTTCTTCCTACAACCCTTTGGCACTATGGCTGCACAACAGCGTCTCCTCCGGGGCCTGGATGTCAAGTTCAGAGTGCTCATTATTGGAAGAGCGAATGCAGGGAAGACATCCATTCTACAGAGGGTTTGTGATACGACGGAGAGCCCGGAGATCTACAGGCTTGATCCAGAGGGAACTCGCCATCAGGTATATACTCGTTCCTGGTGAGACTTTCGATCTCATCGTCTAGTCAGGTTCAACTCGACCCCACAATAGAGGTTTGACCGGCCTATTATTATCGGCGATGGCTGATCATGAGAGTCCTGCTTGCAGCGTGGCCAACACGACATCAACGACGAACTCACCTTCATGAACCACGATGGCTATGTTTTCCACGACTCCCGCGGGTTTGAGGCGGGCAGTAAAGACGAGTTGGAGACTGTACAAGAATTTGTCAAATGCAAGTCACAAGAGAGACGATTGAAAGATAGATTGCATGCGATCTGGTTTGTTCTTTCATGTATCTACAGTTGTAGATTCACAAGGTCGCGGTCGCTTGTCAGGTACTGCATTCCGATGGACAATGATCGGCCATCGCTGGATTTAAAGTATTTTGAGGCAATTTGCCCGGACAAAAATGGTATGTCTATGTTGATACGGGACTATGGATAGAAATTGAAATCATGACGTGGCATTTTCAAGTTCCTGTCATCGCAGTTTTTACGAAATTCGATCAATTCAAGCGCGACATCAAGATGAAGTTACAGGATGAAGGCCGTGATCCAGAAATGGACCTCAATGCAGAAGTCGAAAACATATTCAATCAGCATTATATGGCCAACCTTAACGGACCTCCCCCATTTATTTGTTTGGAGAGTGAGGATCATGATGTTGTTCTGATGATCCCATGCTATATTAATATCCGTCCTGCAGAGATACAAAAGCATGGACAACGATGTGCTGGTCTCATTGAAATGACTGCCAATGCTCTCAGTGACGGCGCGGTCACCCTCATGCTTGTGGCTGTACAGAGGGATAACCTGGAACTCAGTATAAAGCAGGCCGTTAGACGGTAAGTCATTATGCATGTCAGGACAAGGACAAGATGAGTGTAGTCCCATTCTAGGACCCATCGTGTTTTTGAACAACGAAAAGGGAGTTCAGTTATGAAGAAGATTATTAGATGGTGAGTTCTTATACATAGCAGGACAAGGACAAGATGAGCGTAGTCACATTCCAGGACCCATCGTAATGTTAGACAAGGAGATGGGAGTACAGAAGCAATAATAAAGACATGCATAATGGCCTTTCCGTGGCTCTTGGTAAGCCACAATACCATCATCTAAATTGTCACTTGCTGCTGAAAGAATGCTACTACCAGTATTGGGTCAATCTTTCCTTCTTTATCTATTATTTTGTGATCTCTCACCCTTTACTTTTGGTGTCCTGACTTGTCCCTCCCTCTGTGGTCTCCAGGAAGTGAGTGCCCCTTGGTTGGTCAGTTTCTTTTGGTGTCCTGACTTGTCCCTCCCTCTGTGGTCTCCAGGAAGTGAGTGCCACTTGGTCGGTTGGTTTCTTTTGGTGTCCTGATTTGTCCCTCCCTCTGTGGTCTCCAGCTTGTGAGTGCCCCTCAGTTGGTCGGTTTCTTTTGGTGTCCTGACTTGTCCATCCCTCTGCGGTCTCCAGGAAGTGAGTGCCCCTCAGTTGGTCAGTTTCTTTTGGTGTCCTGACTTGTCCCTCCCTCTGTGGTCTCCAGTTTGTGAGTGCTCCTCGGTTGGTTGGTTTCTTTTGGTCTCCTGACTTGTCCCTCCTTCTGTGGTCTCCAGCTTGTGAGTGCCCCTTGGTCAGTTGGTTTCTTTCAGTGTCCTGACTTGTCCCTCCCTCTGCGGTCTCCAGGATGTGGGTGCCCCTCAGCTGGTTGGTTTCTTTTGGTGTCCTGACTTGTCCCTTCCTCTGTGGTCTCCAGTATGTGAGTGCCCCTCAGTTGGTCA